>Ga0316228_1000027_pt1 | contig 246165 bp, 237 predicted proteins | sample TBH18021metaG_FD_206005 | JGI IMG/M metagenome (GOLD analysis project Ga0316228, IMG submission 206005) | Freshwater microbial communities from Trout Bog Lake, Wisconsin, USA - TBH18021 | ecosystem: Environmental > Aquatic > Freshwater > Lake > Hypolimnion/Profundal zone | place: USA... | reverse complement strand
GGCGGCATGCGCCAGCGGGTGATGATCGCCATCGCGCTCGCCTGCTCGCCGAAACTCCTGATCGCCGACGAGCCGACCACGGCGCTGGACGTGACCATCCAGGCCCAGATCCTCGACCTGATGCGCGACCTGAAGGCCCGGGTCGGGGCCGCGATCATGCTGATCACCCACGATCTTGGCGTGGTGGCCGAGGTCGCCGACCGGGTGGTGGTGATGTATGCCGGCCGCAAGGTCGAGGAGGCCCCGGTCCGGGAGCTGTTCCGGGCACCGCGCCACCCCTACACCCGCGGGTTGATGGGGGCGGTGCCGAAGCTCGGCGCGGTCGAGCACGGCGCCGACGCGCGGCTCGCCGAGATCCCCGGCATGGTGCCGAGCCTCAAAGGTCGAATCGAGGGCTGCGTCTTCGCCGGCCGCTGCCCCGACGTGACCGACCTGTGCCGCGCCTACGCGCCGGCCCTGGAGCCGAAGGCCCCGGGCCACCTCGCCGCCTGCCACTACGCGCCGAAGGACGCGCTGGCGGCATGATGTTTTTGAGACAGACCAACAAGGGGTTTCGCCTGCCCGAGTGGATCGCGGGTCCCCTCTCCCGTGCGGGAGAGGGACAGGGTGAAGGATGCGCGCTTTCCGGAGAATTCTCGTCCCTCACCCCAACCCTCTCCCGCCCGGGAGAGGGGGCCTGTTGCGTCCTTCACAGGCCGAGGCCTGACCCTCATGACGCGCACGCGGAAGTGTGCAACCGGGAGCCTCGCCTATGAACCCGGCCCCCCGCACCCTGCTGGAGGTCAACGACCTCAAGAAGCACTTTGCCCTCGGCGGCGGCCTGTTCGGCCAGTCCAAGCGCGTGCTCAAGGCGGTGGACGGCCTGTCCTTCACGGTGGCCCGGGGCGAGACCCTGTCGCTCGTCGGCGAATCCGGCTGCGGCAAGTCCACGGTCGCCAAGGCGCTGATGCGGCTCTACGCGCCCACCGCCGGACAGGTGGTGCTCGATGGGCGGCGCATCGACGACCTCTCGGCCGGGTCGCTGCGGCCGCTGCGGCGCCACATCCAGATGGTGTTCCAGGACCCGTTCTCGTCCCTCAACCCGCGGATGCGGGTGCGGGCGATCCTGGCCGAGCCGATCCGCAATTTCGGGCTGGCCCACAACGCCGCCGACCTCGAGAGTCGGCTCGCCAGCCTGATGGAGCGGGTCGGCCTGCCGCGGGAGGCGCTGGGGCGCTTCCCCCACGAGTTCTCGGGCGGCCAGCGCCAGCGCATCGGCATCGCCCGGGCGCTCGCCGCCGAGCCGGACCTGATCATCTGCGACGAGGCGGTCTCGGCGCTCGACGTCTCGGTGAAGGCGCAGATCGTCAACCTGCTGCGCGACCTTCAGCGCGAGCTCGACCTCGCCATGCTGTTCATCTCGCACGACCTCGCGATCGTCGAGCACATGACCCACCGGGTGGCGGTCATGTATCTCGGGAAGATCGTCGAGATCGGCCCGCGCCGGGACATCTTCCTAGCGCCCAAGCACCCCTACACCCAGGCCCTGCTCTCGGCGGTGCCGATCCCCGAGCCCGGGGCGGGGCGGACGCGCATCGTGCTCAAGGGCGACGTGCCGAGCCCGATCAATCCGCCCTCGGGCTGCCGCTTCCACACCCGCTGCCCGCACGCCTTCGATCGCTGCCGCACCGAGGTGCCGGGCCTCGATGCCGTCGGCTCCGGCCACTTCGCCGCCTGCCACCTCAACGACACGGCCGCCCCCGCCCAGGCGGCCTGACAATGCCGTCTTTGCGAGCGCAGCGAAGCAACCCAGTGTCGCGCGCGATTCCCGATCGGCGCGCTGCCCTGGGTCGCTTCGCTGCGCTCGCGATGACGGTTGCGTTTCACGTGGAACACATCTGGAGCCGGACGTGCAGCACGACCTCATCCTAAAGGGCGCGCGGGTCATCGACCCGTCGCAGAATCATGACGGCCTCTGCGATGTCGCCTTCGCGGACGGCCGCGTCTCGGGCTTCGGCCGCGACCTGCCGGTGGACCCCGGCACGCAGGTGCGCGACATGGCCGGCGCGATCGTCACGCCGGGCCTGATCGACCTGCACACCCACGTCTACTGGGGCGGTACCTCGATCGGCATCGACGCCGACGAATTCTGCCGCACCTCCGGGGTGACCACGTCGGTCGATACCGGCAGCGCCGGGCCCGGCAACTTCGCCGGGTTTCGCAAGCACGTCATCGACCGCGCGGAGGCGCGGATCCTCGCCTATCTCCACGTCTCCTTCGCGGGCATCTACGCCTTCTCGAAGACCATCATGGTCGGCGAGAGCCAGGATCCGCGGCTGATGGCGCCCCGGGAGGCGGTCGAGGTCGCCGAGGCCAACCGGGACGTGATCATCGGCATCAAGGTCCGGGTCGGGCGCAATTCCTCGGGGGACCAGGGCACCGCGCCCCTCAACATCGCCCTGCAGGTGGCGGAAGAGACCGGCCTGCCGCTGATGGCCCATATCGATGAGCCGCCGCCGAGTTACGAGGAGGTGCTGGCGATGCTGCGCCCCGGCGACGTGCTGACCCACGCCTTCCGGCCCTTCCCCAATTCCCCCGTGACCGCGCAGGGCGCGGTGAAGCCGGCCGTGCGTGAGGCCCGGGCGCGGGGCGTGCTGTTCGATATCGGCCACGGCAAGGGCTCGTTCGCCTTCAAGACGGCGCGGGCCATGATGGCGGGCGGCTTCCTGCCCGACACGATCTCGTCGGACGTGCATCAGCTCTGCATCGACGGACCGGCCTTCGATCAGGTCACCACCATGTCGAAGATGCTCTGCCTGGGCATGAGCCTCACCGACGTCATCGCGGCCTCCACGGTGAACGCCGCTGTGGCGGTGAAGCGGATGGAGTACGGCACCCTGAAGGTCGGGGCGCTGGGCGACGCCACCGTGCTGGCGGTCCGGGACGGGGCATTCGACTATGTCGACACGCGCGGCGAGCACATGACGGGGGCCCAGCGGATCACAGCCGAGGGCGTGGTGCTGCGCGGCCGGTGGTGGCATCCGGCGTGAGATGCCCCATTCGGCCGCCCGCCCAAGGGGCGGCGCTCATGCCGCCCGGATGCCGGCGAGGAAGCGGCCGACTTCGGCGGTGAGGTGCTCGGACTGGCGTGACAGCTCGGACGCTGCTCCCAGCACCTGCCCTGCGGCCCGGCCGGTCTCCTCCACCGCCTCGGCCACGCCCACGATATTGCTTGTCACCTCGCCGGTGCCCACGGCCGCCTGCCCGACATTGCGCACGATCTCCTGCGTCGCTGCACCCTGCTCCTCCACAGCCGCCGCGATGCTCGTTGCCACGCCGTTGATCTCGCGGATCCGCGCCGTGATCGTGCCGATCGCGCTCACCGCCTGACCCGTCGAGGCCTGGACCCGCCCGATCTGGCCGGAGATCTCTTCGGTCGCCTTGGCGGTCTGCTCGGCCAGGGCCTTCACCTCGCTGGCCACCACCGCGAAGCCCCGGCCTGCGGCGCCCGCCCGGGCGGCCTCGATCGTGGCGTTCAGCGCCAGCAGGTTGGTCTGCCCCGCGATCGACGAGATCAGCCCGACCACGTCGCCGATCCGCGCGACCGCGACGCTCAGCTCCTGTACCAGCGCGCCGGTGTGGTCGGCCTCGCCCATCGCCACCTGGGCGAGCTGGGCCGAGCCCTGGACCTGCCGCCCGATCTCCTGGACGGAGGAGCCCAGTTCCTCCGTGGCCGCCGCCACGGTGTTGACGTTCGCGCCGGCCTCCTCGGCGGCGGCGGCGACCGCGGTCGACTGGGCCGAGGTCTGGCTGACTAGGGCCGACATGGAGCCCGCGGTGGCCTGCAGCTCGGTCGCCGAGGACGAGACTTGACCGACGATGCCGCCGACCGCCCGCTCGAAGCTGTCGGCCATCTGGCGCAGGCCGGCCCGGCGTTGTTCCTCCGCGGCTTGGCGGGCCTGAGCGGCCTCGGTTTCCAGCGCGCGGCTGCGGATCAGGTTGTCCTTGAACACCTGCACGGCGGCCGCCATCGCCCCGAGCTCGTCGCGGCGCTGGACGTCCGGAACCACGATCGCGGCATCGCCCGCGGCCAGACCCGCCATCGCCTCCGTCATGCGCTGGATCGGCCGCGAGATGCGCAGGAACGCGAGGATGGAGGCCCCCAGCGCCGCCAGGACCGCCAGGGTCACCGCTCCGTAGCTGGCCAGCGTCGCGGCGGCCGCCAGCGCCTGGGCGGTTTCGGCCTCCAGCCGCGCGGAGCGGCTGTTCAGATCGGCGTTGCGGGCCAGGGCTTCGCCCAGCTGGCTGTAGAGCGACAGCACGTCCTGGCTGCCGATCAGCGCCAAGGCCTCCGCGGGCCGTCCGGCGGCCACGATCCGCCCGGCGTCTCGGCTGGCCGCCTCGTAGGAGGTCCAGAGCTTGCCGAACGCCGCGTAGAGGCCCCGTTCCTCCGGCGAGGCGATCATCGGCTCGTAGGTCGTCCGATCCTGGTTGAGCTTGGTGATGGCGTTGGCGAGGAGATGCTCGTTCTCCACGCGCGTGTCCGGCGTGTCGGAGAGGGTGACGAGGCGGTATTGCTTGAGGCGGATCTCGGCCAGATCGGCCTTGAGCGCGTCCAGCACCACCACGGAGGGGAGCCAGTTCGTGGCGACCTGATCCACGGACGACCTGACATGCCCGAGCTTCGCGATCGAGACCGCGCCCTGACCGGCGGCGATGAGAGCGAGACAGCCGAACGCACCGATCAAGGCAGCTTTGATTGACAGGTGCAATCGCATCGGGACGACTCCGGAAACAGGAACAGGGTCGGTCGGCTGATGATCAGGTTCGAATCGGATATCTAATCTTTGTTGCGGCTCTGTTAAAGACATTAGATATGGTTCTGATGCAATAGAATTTCGTTGTGGAATTGATAAGGATATTGTACTTCATTCAAATGAATAAATATCTTAGGAGTGAAAAGGAATATTATCGAGGCGAATATGGCTCTGTATTGATGGACGGATTGTGCGTGGCCGCACGGAAAGCGCCTGCAAGCCCGGTCAGGAGATCGATCCTAGGTTGATGATCGGGCGCTCCTTTACAGCGGCCGTACGGACGCCCTACACTTTCCCGTGAGGGCCGGACCATCTCCGCGCCCTCAGCGAAACGCGGCCCGAGCCGCGGCGCCAGGGAGGATGGATGGATACGGGTCAGCCTCTTCTGGAGGTGGACGGGGTCACGCTCCGCTACAAGACGCGGGAGCATCTCGTCACGGCGACCTACCGGGTCAGCTTCCGGGTGTTTCCCGGGGACCGGTTCGTGCTCCTGGGGCCGTCGGGTTGCGGTAAGTCGACCCTGCTCAAGGCGGTGGGCGGCTACATGGCCCCGACCGAGGGCGAGATCCGCCTCAAGGGTCGGCCGGTCACCCAGCCCGGGCCCGACCGCATGATGGTGTTTCAGGAGTTCGACCAGCTCCTGCCCTGGAAGACGGTCCGCCAGAACGTCGTCTTCGCGCTCGAAGCCTCCGGCCGGCTCAGCGGCAAGGCCGCGCGCGAGCGGGCGGATCTGTACATCGACAAGGTCCACCTCACCCGCTTCGCCGACAGCTACCCGCACACGCTCTCGGGTGGCATGAAGCAGCGCGTGGCGATCGCCCGCGGCATGGCCATGGAGCCCGACATCCTGCTCATGGACGAGCCGTTCGCGGCGCTCGACGCGCTCACGCGCCGACGGATGCAGGACGAACTGCTGGCCCTCTGGGAGGGTACACGCTTCACCGTCCTGTTCGTCACCCACTCGATCCCCGAGGCGATCAAGGTCGGCGCGCGCATCCTGCTGCTCTCGCCCCACCCGGGCGAGGTCAAGGCCGAGCTCAACAGCGCCGACACCCCCGAGGCGGCGTTGCGCCTGGAGAGCCGCATCCAGCAGATGCTGTTTTCCGAGGAGATCCCGGAGGCCGCCGAGAATGTCTAGCGCCCCAGTGCTCGCCGCCCCGCTCGCCGCCCCACCGGTCGCCGCGCCCATCGCCCCGTCCCGCCCGGCCGCGGCGTCACGGCCCGAGATCGTGCACGAGCTCGGGCCGTCCCGGAACGGGGTGGCCGCGCCGGTGGTGGAGAAGCCGCTGTCGCTGTTCGAGCGGCTCTACAACCAGAGCTGGCTCCGCAAGCTGGTGATCCTGGCCGTGCTGGCGGGGATCTGGGAGGCCTATGGGCGCTACCTCGACAACGACCTCCTGTTCCCGACCTTCTCGTCCACCGTGGAGGCGTTCGTCCGCGGACTTCTGGACGGCACGCTGCCGGCGCGGGCGTGGTCTTCGCTCAAGGTGCTGCTGATGGGCTACGCCGCCGGCGTCGCCCTGGCGAGCCTGCTGACGGGGCTCGCCATCGCCACCCGGGTGGGCACGGACGTGCTGGAAACGCTGACCGCGATGTTCAACCCGCTGCCGGCGATCGCGCTGCTGCCCCTGGCGCTGATCTGGTTCGGGCTGGGCAACGGCAGCCTGATCTTCGTCCTGGTGCACTCCGTGACCTGGGCGATCGCGCTCAACACGCATTCGGGCTTCCTGTCGGTGAGCCGGACGCTGACGATGGTCGGGCGCAATTACGGCCTGTCGGGCCCGCGTCTGATCGGGAAGATCCTGATCCCGGCCGCGTTCCCCGCGATCCTGACCGGGCTGAAGGTGGGCTGGGCCTTCGCGTGGCGCACGCTGATCGCGGCGGAGTTGGTCTTCGGGGTATCGTCCGGCTCGGGGGGATTGGGCTGGTTCATCTTCGAGAACAAGAACATGCTCGACATCCCCAACGTGTTCGCTGGGCTTTTGACCGTGATCCTGATCGGCTTAGTCGTCGAGAACCTGATCTTCCAGACCATCGAGACCAAGACCGTCCGCCGCTGGGGCATGCAGGCCTGATCGGGCCCGGTACGGACAAGCCACGAACGCCAACGCAGTCCACATCCTCCGCAGGGCTGCGGCGCTGTCGTGCTGCGCGCAGGTTTGGACACCCGATCTGCGGCGGACAAGGTCCGGCCGCACTGTCTCGCGTGCCGGCGCCTCGTCCCTCCGTCACGCAATCCCCAATAGAATGACGCTGCGAACGGTCTCGCCGCGTACAGAACGGTCATCCCGTCTCACGACGGGGCGATTCCGATTCATCGCCGATCTCGACGCTGTAGATATCGACAGATCGGCGCCCGGGCGCAGATGAATGCTTCTGTTCGATGCCGGGTCTGCGCCGACCTGCATCAAAATGCGCTTTCCGATTCCGGGCGTCGGTCAAGACCATCTTGACACATCCGTGTTTTTTGCTTTTGGAACTGTCGACGTCACCCACGAAAGCTTTGAGTGGATCCGCCCAGTGCCCGAACAAAATCCAGAGCGCGCTCTTGAGCGCATCAAGCTGGCCGCCGAGATCGTCGCGGCCTATGTCTCGAACAACTCTGTTCCGCCGACCACGCTGCCCGAGTTGATGGCGGGTGTGCATGCGGCGCTGAACAACCTTGGCGGCAAGCCCGCCGTCGAAGCGCCGCCGCCGGTCGAGCAGCCGACGCCCGCACAGATCCGCAAGTCGGTCCAGCAGGACGGCATCGTCAGCTTCATCGACGGGCGGTCGTACAAGACGCTGAAGCGCCACCTCACCGCGCACGGCCTGACGCCCGAGCTATACCGCGAGCGCTACGGCCTGCCGGAGGATTACCCGATGACGGCCCCGGGTTACGCCGCGCAGCGCTCAGCGCTCGCGAAGGCGATCGGCCTCGGAGTCCCCGGCGGTCGGATCGATCAGCGCAGGACCGGCACGAACGGCTGATCGCCGCCGCGCGGTCCGCCGGCTCCTACCGGCTCGCGCGGTCCCGGAACGGCAGCACCTGCGCGGTGGCCGGAGCGGAGCGGAACGCCAGTCCGAAATCCGGTCGGGCGGGTCGGCCGAACGTGTCGGCCCAGCTCAGCTTGATGACTTGGCCCGCCGGCACCACGGCCGCCTGCTCCGCGCCGGGCAGGCCTGCCTTGCGATGAGCCGGGCCGATCCAGCGGGCGACCCGTTTGTCAGAGGCACGACGAAGCCCCGGGGGCGCCGTCGGCACGGAGCGCTTGGCGATTCGCCGGATATCATCGGGCTTGTCTGAGGTCGACACGCTGCATAATCCCGTTCGCATCCGAGGTGCGAGCGAGGACGGATAGCGGTTTCGGCCGTGGATCCGCCGGGGCGCTCGACCCTCGACACGGCGCTACTCTACAGAAACGTCCGCCCTGCGACAGGGCAGCTCTGTCCAAAAAACTTGTCTCAGCGTCCCAACATGCGTCCGAGGCCACCCCGGACGCGGTCAGGACGCGTGCGCGCCTGGAACGGCCGCCAGCAGGCTGCGCGTGTAGGCGTGTTCCGGCGCCGCAAACAGATCGGCGGTGCCCCGCATCTCCACGATGACGCCCCGGTGCATCACGGCGATCCGGTCGCAGATCGTGGCGGCCACCCGCAGGTCGTGGGTGATGAACAGCATCGCCAGCGACAGGCGCTGCTTCAGGTCCTCCAGAAGGTCCAGCACCTGCCGCTGGACCGAGACGTCCAGCGCCGAGACCGCCTCGTCGGCCACCAGCACGTCCGGCTCCATGGCCAGCGCCCGGGCGATGCCGATGCGCTGGCGCTGGCCCCCCGAGAAGGCGTTGGGGTAGCGGGCGGCGGCCTTCGGGTCGAGGCCGACGAGGTCGAGGAGGCTCCGCGCCCGTTCCCGCGCCTCGGCGGCGGGAACCCCGTGGGCGATCGGGCCCGCCGTGATGATCTGCTCCACGGTGCGCCGCGGGTTCAGCGATGCGAACGGGTCCTGGAAGATCATCTGAATGCGGCTGCGCTTGTCGCGCAGGGCCGTCTTGCCGAGGGCCGTGTAGTCGAGATCCCCCAGCCGGACCGTGCCGCCGTCGGGCTCGATCAGGCGGATCGCGAGCCGCGCCGTGGTGGACTTGCCGGAGCCGGATTCGCCGACGATCCCCAGGGTCTCGCCACGTCGCACGTCGAACGACACCGCCTGGACCGCCGCCACGACCCGTGGCTTGCCGAACAGGCCCGAGCGCCCGGTATAGGTCTTGGACAGCCCGGTCACCGAGAGGGCGACCGGGGCCGCGTCCACGGGGGCGCGCACCGGCGGCGTCAGGCTCGGGACGGCGGCGAGCAGCGCCTTGGTGTAGGGTGCCTGGGGCGCGCGCAGCACGGCCTCGGCGGTGCCGGATTCCACCAGCCGCCCGCGCTGGAGCACCGCCACGTGGTCGGCGATCTCCGCCACCACGCCGAAATCGTGGGTGATGAACAGGACGCTCATCCCGCGCTTCTGCTGCAGGTCGCGGATCAGCCGGAGGATCTGGGCCTGGGTGGTGACGTCGAGCGCCGTGGTCGGCTCGTCGGCGACCAGCACCGAGGGCTCCAGCGCCAGCGCCATGGCGATCATCGCCCGCTGCCGCTGGCCGCCGGAGAGCTGGTGCGGATAGGCCCGCACCGCCTCCTCGGGGTTCGGCAGCCCGACCTCGGCGGCAAGCGCCACGGCTCGGGCCCAGCGCGTGCTGCGGGTGAGCAGGTTGTGGGCCTCGAACATCTCGGCGATCTGGTCGCCGATCCGCATCACCGGGTTCAGCGCCGTCATCGGCTCCTGGAACACCATGGCGATGCGCCGGCCCCGCAGCGCGCGCCACGCGGGCTCGTCGAGGGTCAGGAGATCCCGGCCCTCGAACAGGATCATGCCGGCGGTGGGTTTGAGCGCCCGGGGCAGGAGGCCGGTCAGCGCGTAGGCGCTCATCGACTTGCCCGAGCCCGATTCCCCGACCACGCACAGTATCTTCCCGGCTTCCAGATCGAGGTTCAGGCCCTCGACCGCGTGCGGGCGGTCGGCGCCCTTGGGGAGCGCGATCGTCAAATCGCGGATGCGGACAACCGGCTCGCTCATGATGTCAGGCCCTCGCGTTGCGGCGGCGGAGGATGTCGGGTCCGGCCCCGGCCAGATCCCAGAACAGGCCGGCCATGATCGCCAGACCCTCGCGGGTGCCGGAGGCGAGCATGTGCTCGTCCGGCCCATGCTGGCGGCAGGCCGGGTAGGAATGCGGCACCCAGAGGGTCGGCAACCCTAAGATTTCCGAGAAGGCGTCGTTCGGCAGCGAGCCGCCGAGATTGGGCAGCAGCGCCGGTTTTTTGCCGGAGCTCGCTTCGATCGATTGGAGCGCCCACTCCACCCAGGGATCCTCCACGGGCAACCGCGTCGCCTGGAACACCTCCGCGGCGCGGGCCGGCCGGACCTCGATCATCGGAAAGCCGTGCGCGTCGAGATGGGCGCGCACGTTTGGGATGAGGTTCTGCCAGTCGGTGCCGACCACGAAGCGCAATTGCAGCGTCGCCTTGGCGTGGGGCGGCACGGCGTTGAGCGGCCCGTCCGGATCGCCGGTCTTGAAGGCCAGCACCTCCAGCGTGTTCCAGGCGAAGACCCGCTCGGCCGGACTCAGGCCCGGCTCGCCCCAGTCGGCATCGATCGTCGGCGCGGTCGGGTCCTCGCCGACGCGGATGTCGGCGAGCGCCGTGCGCACGCCCTCAGGGATCGGCGGCGGCCGCAGGGCGTCCACCCGGATGCTGCCGCGGGCATCGACCATCGACGCAATCGCCGAGGCCAGCACCGTACCGGGGTTGCGCAGCAGGCCGCCCCAATTGCCGGAATGGTGCGGGCCCTCGCGCAGGTTGAGGCTCAGCTCGAAATTGTAGGCGCCGCGGGAGCCCAGGAAGAGGGTCGGGCGCTCGCCGTTGAGGCGGGGGCCGTCCGAGGCGATCAGCACGTCGGACTGGAGGGCCTCGGTCTGCGCCCGGCAGAACGGCCGCAGGCCCGGGGAGCCCGATTCCTCGCCCATCTCGATCAGCAGCTTCACGTTGAAGCCGAGATGGCCCTCGCGGACCGCGATCACCTGCTCCAGGGCGGCGAGGTTGAGGACGTGCTGGCCCTTGTTGTCGGCGGTGCCGCGGCCGTACCAGCGGTCGCCCTCGACCACGATCTCCCAGGGGCCGAGGCCCGCGCGCCACTGCTCGGGATAGCCCCGCACCGTGTCGCCGTGGCCGTAGATCAGCACGGTCGGCAGGTCGGCGCCCTCGTGCCGCTCGGCGATCAGGAAGGGCCCGTGCACCCCATCCGGATTGGGGAAGACCTTTGGCGCCGCGAAGCCGAGGCGGGCGACGAGCGGCGTGATGAAGGCGTCGAGATAGGCGCGGAGCGCCGCCTCCTGGCCGGGGGCCTGGCTCTCGGTGGGCATCGCCACCGCCTCCTGCAGGAGCGCAAGGAACGCGCCCGAATCGAAGGCTTCGGTGGCGCGCGCGATGGCGGCGTCTCGCGTCATGGTGTGATCTCAAGCGAAGAAAGGGAGTGTCGTCTGTTCGCGCGGGCGGCCTCACCCGTCTTTGCGAGCGGAGCGAAGCAACCCAGGGCAGCGGGACCGCCCGGCCGCGTGGCGCCGCTCTGGATTGCTTCGCTGCGCTCGCAAAGACGGCGGCGCATCAGTGGCGCGCCTCGGGGGCGGTGATGTCGCGCAGGCCGTCCCCCAGGAGATTGATCGCCAGCACGAGGAGGAGCAGTGCCACGCCCGGGATGGTGATCACCCAGGGCTGGAAGAACATGTACTGCTTGCCCTCGGCGATCATCAGGCCCCAGGAGGGCAGGGGCGGCTGCACGCCGAGCCCCAGGAACGACAGGGCGGCCTCCAGCAGGATCGCGTGGGCCATCTCCAGGGTCGCCACGACGATCAGGGCGTTCATGATGTTGGGCAGGATCTCCTGGCGGATGATGCGCAGGTCGGTCAGCCCCGCGGCGCGGGCGGCCGAGACGAAATCCTGATTGCGGATCTGCTGGGTGGCGGCCCGGGTCACCACGGCGAAGCGGTCCCAAAGGAGGAAGCCCAGCACCAGCACCACCACCTTGAGCGAGCCGCCGACCAGCGCCGCCATGGCGAGGGCCACCAGCACCACCGGCATGGCGAGCCGCGTGGTGACGATGTAGCTCACCACCGAGTCGACCCAGCCGCCGAAATAGCCGGCGCAGAGCCCCAGCGTGGTGCCGATCAGCCCGGAGATCAGCGCCGCCGAGATCCCGATCAACAGGGAGATCTGGCCGCCGTAGAGCAGGCGGCTGAGATAGTCGCGGCCGAGCTTGTCGGTCCCGAGCACGTGGTCCCAGGAGCCCTTGGCCTGCCAGATCGGTGGGATCAGCCGGCGGGACACGTCCTGCGCGTAGGGGTCGTGCGGCGCGATCAGCGGGGCGGCGAGCGCTGCCAGCACGATCAGCCCGAGGATCCCGGCCCCGATCAGGAAGCCGGTGTGGCGCAGGCCCCGCCGCAGGATCAGGCGGGTGGGGGAGGGCACCGGCGCCAGCGCGATCGGCGCGTCCGGCTGCAGGGCGGGGGCGGCGAGCGCCGCCGTGTCGGGGGGGAGGCTCATGGCGGTCTCCATCCTCAGGCCTGGCGCAGGCGCGGATCGAGGAAGGCGTTCAGCAAGTCGGCGGCGAGCGTCAGGCCGATGTAGATCATGGCCAGAACCAGCACGATCGCCTGGACGACCGGGAAGTCGTTGCGGGCGATGGATTCCCAGGCGAGCTGGCCGAGCCCCTGGAGCGAGAACACCGCCTCGATCACGATCGAGCCGCCCAGCATGAAGCCGAACTGCACCGCCGAGAGGGCGATCACCGGGATCACGGCGTTGCGGAGCGCATGCCGCACCAGGATCTTGCGCGGCGGCAGCCCCTTGGCGCGGGCGGTGCGGACGTAGTCGGAGGCCAGCACCTCCAGCATGCCGTTGCGGGTGAGCCGCATCACGGCGGGCATGGCGTAGTAGCCAAGGGCAATCGCCGGCAGGACGAAGTTCTTCCACGTGGCGTTACCAGAGACCGGCAGCCAGCGGAGATTGACGGAGAAGATCAGGATCAGCGTCAAGCCGAACCAGAAGCTCGGCATCGCCTGACCGAGCACCGAGACGGCAAGCGCCGTCCGGTCGATCCAGGTGTCCCGCTTCACTGCGGCGACAACCCCGAGGGGGATCGCCACGAACAGGGCCACGGCCAGCGCGATGAGGCCGAGATAGAGGGTGATCGGCAGGCGGGCAGCCAGCAGGTCGATCACGCTCTCGCGAAAGTAGAAGGAATTGCCGAAATCGAGGTGCAACGCCCGCCAGCCCCAGGTCAGGAACTGGGTCAGCATCGGCTGGTCGAGCCCGTAATCTTGGCGGATCTGCGCGATCTGCGGCCCAGTGGCCTCCGGGCCGGCGATGGCGGTCGCGAGGTCGCCTGAGAGGTGGAGGAGCAGGAAGCTCGCCACCGAGACCGTGAAGGCCACCGCCAGGGCGACCAGCACGCGCCGGAACGTGAAGGCCAGCATGGGTCAGGCTCCTTCGGGGCGATGACGATCGCGTCGGATCAGGACGGAGCGTCCTCTCCTCCCCCTTGTGGGGAGGAGCCGGAGGTGGGGGTGGTTCAGAATGGAGCGGTGCGGTGCCTCCTGCACCACCCCCACCCCTGACCCCTCCCCACAAGGGGGAGGGGATGGGCGTTGAGCCTTCGCGGCCACCCTCACTTCCAAGACGCCGCGTAGAAGCGCGCCACCTCGTCGGGCTGGGCGGTGAAGTTGAGGTCCGACGTGAAGGCGTAGTTGGTCGAGTAGGAGAACATCGGCAGGGCGTAGGCCTCGGCTGCGATCCGCTGGAGCGCCTTGGCGTAGGCGGCCTTGCGGGTCTCCGGATCGGTGGAGCCGTCGCCCTTCTGGAGGTCGGCGATCACCTGCGGATCTTTGGTCAGGTCCTCCTCGCCGCCGCGGAAATACACCCCGTCGAAGGCCGAGACGTCGAGAACTGAGAACGAACCCCAGGTCTGGTAGCCGATCGAGGTCTTGCCGGCCCGCAGCGAATCGCGGAACGCCGCGTAGCGCAGGTAGTTGAGCCGCGCCTTGATGCCGACGGCGCCGAGATAGCCGATCACCGCCTCGGCGTAGTCGCGCTCGCGATAGGCGCCGAGATCGATCTCGAACCCGTTTCCGTAGCCGGCTTCCTTGAGCAGCGCCTTGGCCTTGGCGGGGTCGTAGGGGTAGCGCATCACCCCCTGGTCGGTGCAGCCGAACTGGTCGACGAAGCACAGCGCGTTCATCACCCGCGAGGCACCGCGCACGAGGTTGTCGACCATCGCTTTGCGGTCGATGGCGTAGGAGATGGCCTGACGGACGCGCACGTCCTTAAGCGGCGAGTTCTCCTTGGCACGGCCCAACGTGTCGAATTGCAGGAAGCCCACCCGCATCGTCTCGGAATTGAGGACCGTGATGTTCGGGGCGGCGCGCAGTTGCTCGGCCTGGTCGCTCGGCACCCGCCAGATCCAATCGACGCCGCCGGTCATCAATTCGGCCATCCGGCTCTCGCCGTCCGGGATGACGCGGAACTGCAGCTTGCCGATCTTCGGTTTCCCGAGCGGGCTGCCGGCCCAGTATTTCTCGAAGCGCTCCATGCTGACGCCACGGCCGCTATCGACCTTGGTGATCTTGTACGGGCCGCTGCCGACCGGCGCCTTGGCGAAGCCGTCGAGCCCGACCTTCTTGAAGTAGGCCGCCGGGAAGATCGGGGTCGGGCCGGCGAGATATTCGAGCGCCGCCGGGAACGGTGCCTTGAGATGGATGCGGACCGTGTGCGGGCCGGTCACCTCCACCGACTTCATCCAGTCGACGTTCTGGCGAGTGACCGTGCGGGCCTCGGGGGTCAGCACGTAGTTGAACGTGAAGGCCACGTCCTCCGGCCCGAGCGGGTCGCCGTTGTGGAAGAGCACGCCCTCGCGGATCGTGAGGTCGAGGGTCGTGTCGTCCGCCCAGGTCCAGGCGGTCGCCAGAAACGGCTTGTAGGTGCCGTCCTTGGGGTCCCGGTACAGCAGCGTGTCCCAGCAGTTCCGGGCCAGGATCACGCCCTCACGGGCGCTGTTGTGATACGGGCTGACGTTCTCGGGCTCGCTGTCGGAGGCGTAGACCAGGGTGTCATCGGCCTTGCCGGCGAGCGCCGGGTGCGCGGCGATCAGCGTCGCGAGCGAAGCTGCAAGGGTGAGAGTCCGTAGCGGCATGGAGGCTCCGACGGCGCGGCGGACAGGTCACGCGGAGCAATCCGCGTCTGCCACCTTTTTCACCCTGCGATGATGTTGTGCATCTGGGATCGCAACAAGTAGAATTTGGCGAGTGCTACCTTGCCAGATCGGCAACCCATATGGCGGTATAGTCGTATCGAGGTACGATAGTGCAAACGACGGGCCTTCGCTACTTCCTGGCTGTGGCTCGCACCGGCTCGATTGCTGCGGCCTCCGCGCAGCTCAACGTCGCGGCCTCGGCGATCAGCCGGCAGATCGGCAACCTGGAGGCCGAGCTCGACTGCGTCCTGTTCGAGCGGCGCCCGCGCGGCATGGTGCCGAGCCCGGCGGGGGAGCTGCTGGCGCAGCACGCCCATCAGGTGCTGATCCGGGCCGAGCAGGTGGTCACGGAGATCCGCGAGCTCGAAGGGCTCGCCCGGGGGCTGATCCGGGTGGCGAGCGCCGAGGGCTTCGCCCTCGATATCGTGCCGAACGCCATCGCGGCCTTCCACGCGGCCCATCCGGGCATCCGGTTCGAGGTGACGGTCCAGCCGCCCGCGCAGGTGACCCAGATTGTGGCGATGGGGGAGGCCGATCTCGGCATCACCTTCGCGCTCGCGCCCACCGCCCAGGTGGAGGTGCTGTATGACGGGCAGGTGGAGATGCGGGTGCTCGCCGCCGCCGACCATCCGCTGGCCGGCGCCGCGGCCCTGCGGCTCGCCGATCTGGTGGCGTATCCGGTCGCGCTGACGACCCGGGACACGACCCTGCGGCAGGCCTTCGACGCCGCCTGCGCGCAGGAGGGCATCGCGGTCGAGCCGGTCCTGACCGCCAACACTCTCTCGACGCTGCTGCCCTTCGTGCGGCGCTCGCGGGGGCTGGCGCTGATGTCGGCGCTTTCCGTGCAGACGCCCCTGCGGGCCGACGAGCTGGTCAGCCTGCCGATCCTTGCCCGGGCGGGCCTCGCGCGGGGCATCCAGATCCAGGCCATGCGCGACCGGCGTCTGCCCCGGGCGGTGCGGGCGTTCCTGCGCCAGTTGCTGGAGGCGCTGCCGCCGCCACAGACCGGCCGATGATGGCTCAGGCGCCCCGATCCGCGACCGTGCAGCTGTGGTCCAGCACATCCTCGGCGCTGGCACTCGGCGCCCGATAAGCCAGCAGGATGTAGCCCGGCTCCGGATCGCCCGGTTGCGTCGCCACCGCCGCGAAGCTCGTCCGGTGCAGGTCCGGCCGGGCACCCGGCAGGCCGTGCAGGGCCGCGAACGGATTGAAGCGCTCGGCCTCCGCCTCCGGCACGCGCAGGGCGAAGTAGCGGTCGCCCGCGAGCGGCACCGGAAAGCGGCTCCAGCTCCGGTGGACCTGGCGGCCATGCGCCTTCAAGGCCGCCAGCACGCTCGGCCGCAGGCAGTCGAGGTGGATGTGGAGCTGGTCCTGGCTGCGGCCCCGGGCCGAGTTGACCGCGAGCCCCACCGCGGCGGGCGACAGCTTCCCCTTGAACACGTCCGACACGAAGGGCCGCGCCGCGAGCGCCGCCCGCCAATAGGCCGCCCCGCGCGGCCCGCGCAGGACCGGCGCCTCCAGGCCCGCCACCGTATCGGTGGGCATGATGACGCTGTGGGTCGGCTCCCCGGGCGCGCGCAGGACCGCCGTACCCGGACGCGCCCCATCACCGAGGTCGACTGAGAGGCACGGAAAGGTCCGGTTGGCGAGCCGCTTGGCCAGCACGCAGGTCTTCAGCGCCGCCCAGAGGACGTCGCGACTGGGATCCGGGGCCGCCGCGGCCGGGAACGGGGCGAACATCGTGACAGCGGCGAGGGCGACGAGCAGCGCGCGGCGCATGGAGGCTTCCGAAGGGGCCGGCGGGGTAGCCGGGGCCTTCGCGATAGCCGATCTTCCCCCGCGCCGGCAAAGCGGCTCTCTGTCCTGACGGCGGCCGCCGGATCCGCTCTGCCGACCCGTCCCGAAACAGGAGTCCCGCGATGGCGTCCGCCCTGACCCCGGAGATCGCCGCCCGCTTCGCGGGCGTTGCCCTCGGCCACGTCACTCAGGAATATCCGAACAAGCCGGGCCACGTCCTGGAAGGCCCGGAGGATGCACGTACTCCCGCCGTGCTGCACCCGATCTTCTACGGCAGCTACGATTGGCATTCCTGCGTCCACGGAACGTGGCTGCTCGCCCGCGTGCTCCGCCTGTTTCCGGATGGCGTGCAGGCCGGGGCGATCCGCGCCCATTTCGATGCGCAGCTCACCCCCGACAAGGTCGCTGGAGAATGCGCCTATCTCAGCCGGCCGAGTGCCCGGGGCTACGAGCGGCCCTACGGCTGGGCGTGGCTCCTGAAGCTCGCCGACGAACTCGCCCACCTGCCCGAAACCCGCTGGGGCGCGGCGCTGGCGCCGCTCGCCGGGATCGTGGTCCGGCGCTTTCGCGATTTCCTGCCGCTGGCAGCCTACCCGGTGCGGGTCGGGACCCACTTCAACACCGCCTTCGCGTTGCGCTTGTCCGCCGACTACGCCGAGGGGGCAGGAGAGGGGGTGCTCCGGGCGCTGCTGCTGCAGAAGGCCGAGCGCTGGTACGGGGCGGACGTGGATTGCCCCGCCTGGGGCGAGCCGGGCGGGGACGACTTCCTGTCCCCCGCGCTGATCGAGGCCGAATGCATGCGCCGCCTGCTGCCGCCGGAACGGTTCGGGCCCTGGTTCGACCGGTTCCTGCCCGATCTCGCGGCCGGGCGGCCCGCCACCCTGTTCCGCCCCGCCGCGGTCACCGACCGCAGCGACGGCAAGATCGCCCATCTCGACGGGCTGAACCTCAGCCGGGCCTGGTGTTTCCGGGCGCTCGCCGCCGCCCTCGCTCCGGAGGATCCCCGCCGGCCGGTCCTCGCCGCGGCCGCCGAGGCCCACCGCGCGGCGGGGCTTCCGCATGTCGCTGGCGACTACATGGGTGAGCATTGGCTCGCCACCTTCGCGCTGCTCGCCCTCGATGCGTGAGCCGGGCACCTGCGACAGTTGCCGAAGGATAAGAATTTTGTGAGAACTTCTTGTCGCAGGCCGCGTTGGTTGGTGGCGGCAAAAAAAAGGACCGTCCTTTGGGAACGGTCCGAAGTCTAGGGAGGAAACGCCCACGAGGGGCAGCAGCGCGACGACGCCATCGTCGTGCTGCACTGCGTCAACCCGGGAGGGGCGGCCTTGTTCCGGGTCGGGTGTCCCAAGGCGCGGGGCTTGGTTGATGCGGTCTCACCGACCTGTGGCGCGACCCTGTCCCGGGCGCATGCGGCGTCAGCGGAATGCGACCCGGGAGCCCGCGTAAGACGTCGCGAAGCGGTTCTCGAAGGAACCTGTGCCGCTCGGTCAGCGCCTTGCGGGCTGGGTCTCGGATTGCTTTCCCCTGTGCATCCGGGGACGGGCGCGTGCAGCGCGCTTAACCCAGGGCCTTGCCGACCCCGATCGCGGGCCCTCACTCCTGCGCTGCATCTTCCACGGGCACGCGACGCAGGGCCTTCGATGGGCCGCGCCGCTTCGCCGCCTCGTAGAGGACCTGGGCGAGCTGCGCGGCCGAGTAGGGCTTGCGCACCAGGGCGAAACCGTGGGCGTCGTCCTTGGCGAGCACATGGCTGTAGCCCGAGGTCAGCACCACCGGCAGGTCGGGCCGCGTGGTCTGCAACTGCCGGGCGAGCGCGAAGCCGCCCATGCCGGGCATCACCACGTCCGAGAACACCACGTCGAACCGGTCCGGCGTGCTGTCGAGTTCGGCGAGCGCCTCCTCGGCGGATTTCGTCCAGACCGGGGCGTGGCCCAGATCCTCCAGGATCTGGGTGCAGAAGCGGCCGACCCCGAGATTGTCCTCGACCACGAGGATGCACAGGCCCCGCTGCGGCTCCGTCTCCGGCTGCGCGTCGCGGCCGGTCTCTGCCGTTGCCGCGGGGGCCGCGACCTGCGGCAGGTAGAGGGTGAAGGTGGTCCCGCCGCCGAGCGCGCTCACCACGTCGATGTCGCCGCCCGACTGTTTGGCGAAGCCGATCACCTGGGACAGGCCGAGCCCGGTCCCCTTGCCGACCTCCTTGGTGGTGAAGAACGGCTCGAAGATCCGCCCGAGATCCGGGGCCGGGATGCCGACGCCCGTATCGGAGACCCGCACGGCCACGAACGGACCCCGCGCGCCGGCATGCCCGCGGATCGGCGGCATCGGGCAGTCGCCGTCGAGGTGCAGGGTCAGGCCGCCTTCCCCGTCCATCGCGTCCCGGGCGTTGACCGCCATGTTGATCAGGGCCGTCTCGAACTGGCTCTCGTCGGCACGCACGTAGAGGGGCGCCTTCGGCAGGTCGATGGTCACGCGGATCCGCGCGCCGGTCACCGAATCGAGCATGTCGGCGATGCTGCGCAGCCGGGTGCAGATGTCGAAGACCTGGGGCTTGAGCGCCTGACGCCGGGCGAAGGCGAGGAGCTGGCCGGTGAGCTTGGCGGCCCGGTCGACCGTGTCGGAGACCGCGTCGAGGTAGCGCCGGCGGCGCTCTTCCGCGAGGTCGGGCCGGCGCAGGAACTCCACGGAGGAGCGGATGATCGTGAGCAGGTTGTTGAAGTCGTGCGCCACGCCGCCGGTGAGCTGGCCGATCGCTTCCAGCTTCTGCGATTGCCGCAGGGCCTCCTCGGCCTGGCGCTGCTCGGTGATGTCGCGCCCGAATCCGTAGAACAGCCCGTCCTCCGGGACGACCGTCCACAGCACGCGGCGCCGGTCCCCGGCACGGGTCACGCAGGCGAGCTCCACGTCCTCGACCCGCCGGTCCTCGCAGAGCGGGCGCAGGGCGGCCCGCGCGGCCTCGCGCTCCGGCTCGGCGATGAAGTCCAGGGCCGCCCGGCCAAGGGTCTCCGCCTCGGACCAGCCGAGCGCCCGGCTCCAGGAGGGATTCACCGATTGGACCTGTCCGTCCCGGTCCGAGACGAGCTTCAGCACCGGCGAGAGCGTCCAGACCCGGTCGCGGTCCCGGCTCTGCGCGGCCACCTGCGCCTCCAGGCGCTCCGCCCGCGACTGGAGCAGACCCTCGGCCTGCTTCCGTTCGGAGATGTCGTGCGCGAAGACGTAGAACCCGTCGACGGCGCCGTCCGACCCGCGCCGCGGGAGATAGCGCGTATCGGCAGTCCGGCTTTCGCCGTTGGGGAAGGTCCAGATCCAATCCTGCCGGACCTCCGCCCCGGCGAGCACCCGCTCGATGGCCGGGCGCCTGGCCTCGAACGCCTCCGGGCCGAGGAGGTCGATGATGGTCGTCCCCACGACCGCGTCGGCGGGCAGGCCGGTCCAGGTCTCGTAGGCGGCGTTGGCGAACTGGTAGACGAGGTTGCGGTCGATGAAGGCGATCAGCACCGGCATCGCGTCCGCGACGAGGCGCAGCTCCGCTTCCCGCGCCTGAAGTGTCATCTCACTCCGGCGGCGCTCGGTGATGTCGTTGAACAGGATCGCGACCCGGTTCCGCAACGGCCCGTCGACCCGATAGGCGTGCACGTCGTACCACCGGCCGAGGCCCACGGCCTGCTGCTCGAACCGGACCGGCTCCCCGGTCCGGGCGACCTGGCCGTAGAGATCGAACCAATGCTGCTCGTGGCCGGGCACGAGGTCCCGCATCGTGCGGCCGACCACGTCGGTCAGGCCGGTCTGGCTCTCGAAGGCGGGATTGATCTCAAGGAAGCGGTAGTCGACCGCGCGGTCGTCCGCGTCGAAGATCAGCTCCACGAGGCAGAAGCCGGCATTGAGGAAGGCGAACAGCGAGCGATAGCGCTCCTCGGTGCGGCGCAGGGCGGCCTCGGCGCAGCGCGACTCCAGCTGCGTCATCACCGCCCGGGCGAGCGCCTTCAGGACGAAGACCTGCTGGTCGGTCAGGGTGCGCGGCTCCCGGTCGAGCACGCAGAGGGTGCCGATGGCCCAGCCGTCGGGCGTCACCAGGGCGACCCCCGCGTAGAAACGCAGGTGCGGCTCCCCGGTGACGAGGGGGTTGGCGGCGGCATCGGGCTCCGCCGTCAGGTCCGGCAGGATCAGGATGCCGTCCGCGCGCATCGCCTCGGTGCAGAAGCCGAATTCCAGCGGCATCGCCTGCCGGGCGTGGCCCACCGCGGCTTTGATCCACTGCCGGTCGGCATCGATGAAGTTGATATGCGCCATCGGTGTGCCGCAGGCCTGGGCGGCCACCTCGGCGATCTCGTCGAACTCCCGTTCCGGGGGCGTGTCGAGGATGGCGTAGGCGCGCAGGGCAGCGAGCCGCTGAGGATGCTGGGGCTCGAAACCCGACGGGCGGGTCATTGTCTGGTTCCGCGACACGGTGGCGTCATAGCCCACGCCTTCGCCCCTCCCAAGTGGATCCATGCAACTCCGACCCAGCGATACGACCAACGCATGGTGTGCGTGGGGGTAAGCTCTTGAACCAATGGCTTGGATCCCGTTACCGGCGCGGTGCGCGGTGCGCGGTGCGCGGTGCGCGGGCGTGCGCGGCGGATGGCTGCAGCCGCTCCTGACGTGCAGTAACTCAATCGAAAATTGTAAAATCTTCGCGCATGTTCGGTTGGCGCGCACGCCCCGCGCCGGATCTTGGATGCCCCAACGGCCGATCACGGATTCGTGTTCCGGCTGGCGACCGGTTCCGGCAGACGGATCGCATCGCCCGGTCGTGGCGCTGTGGATTGGATTGCCGCGCCAGGGAGCCCTGGCGGCCCGTGCTGCGTTGGCGGCACGGGAAAACGGGTTCGGATCGGTATGGCCAATCGCAGGTTGAAGCTGAGCGCGCAGCCGGGCGCCGAGGAGGCGCCGCTGATGCCCACGGGCGCCCTCGCGGTGGCGCTCCTCGGCTACGCCGCAGGGACCGCGCCCCTCGTCCATGTCGCCCGGGACGGCCGCCGCCTGGAGGAGCTCGCCGCGACCCTCCGGGCCCTCGACCCCGAGGCACGGGTCGCGGTCTTCCCCGAATGGGATTGCCTGCCCTTCGACCACGCCTCGCCGTCCCGGGCCACCATGGGCGCCCGGGCGGCCGTGATGCGCTGGCTGACCGACTCTGAGGCGCTGCCCGATTTCGTGCTGACGACCGCCCCGGCCCTGATCCAGCGGGTGCCCCCGCCGGAGACCTGGGCCTCGGCCCGGGTGATGCTCCGGGTCGGCGATCCCCTCGACGTCGCCGCCGCAACCGCCGATCTCAAGCGCCTCGGTTATATCCTCGACGAGCGGGTCGACGAGCCCGGCGAGATCGCCGTCCGGGGGCGGACCGTGGAGGTCTTCCCCGCCGCGGCCCCGCTTCCCTGCCGGATCGAGCACGCGGAGGGCCGCGTCACCGCGATCCGCTCCTACGACCCGATCTCGCAGCGCTCGGTCGCCGAGGCGGACGAACTCGTGATCGATCCCGCCACCGAGATCATCCTGGAGCCCGGCTCCGGCCAGAGCTTCGAGCCCTTCACCGGTCAGGAGCATCGTCTGGAGCGCTATTACCCGCGCCTCGTCACCCTGCTCGACTACGTGCCCGAGGCGCGCCTCGTGGTCGAGGACGGCACCCAGGCCCGGATCGACGCGGTGTTCGAGCAGATGGCGGAGGCGCGGGGACGGCTCGGCGCCCGCGACGGGCGGGGGCAGGCTGGGGCCAGCCTGTATCTCACGCCGCAGGCGTGGCGCGACATCGTGGCGGCGCATGACCGGATCGCCGCCACCGAGGAGGCCGGGGAATCGCTGACGCTGCCATCCTTCGCCCGGGAGCGCCGGCCGGGCACCGCCTTCGCCAAGCTGCTGCGCGAGCGGCTGAAGGCCGGCGACGTGATCGTGCTCGCCGGCGGTCGCCAGCCGCTGCGGCGCCTCGTGCGCCAGGCCGGCAAGATCGCCGAGCGCCCGATCCGCCTGATCGATGCCTGGACCGATGTCGCGGAGGCGAGCCCGGGCGATGTCCTCGCCCTGGAGGCGCCCCTCGGGGCCGGGTTCCGGGTGCCCGACCAGGGCGCCACCGTCATCGCCGCCGCAGACCTGTTCGGGCCGGACGCCGCGGTCACGGGCGGCGCCCGGGCGATCCTGCCGATGGGCGAGGTCGATCTGCGCCCGGGCGATGTCGCGGTCGATCGCGACCGCGGCCTGTGCGTGTTCGAGGGGCTGGAATCGGTCGCCACGCAGGGCGGCGAGCCCTCCGAGGCCCTGCGCCTGCGCTTTGCCGGCGATGCGATCCTGATGGTGCCGGTCTCTCAGGCGGACCGAATCTGGCGATACGGCCCGGAGCCCGATGCCGTCACCCTCGACAAGCTCGATGGCGGCACCTGGCCCCGCCGCCGCCTGGAGGCCGAGGCCACCATGGCGCGCACGGCCCGGATCATGCTGGAGGCCGCCCGCGCCCGCCGGGAGACGCAAGCACCGGTCCTGGCCCCGCCCGCCAACGACATGGAGCGCTTCGCCGCCGGCTTCGGCTTCGCGCCGACCCCGGATCAGGCCGCCGCCATCGACGAACTGATGGCCGATCTCGCCTCCGGCCGGCCGATGGACCGGCTCGTCTGCGGCGATGTCGGCTTCGGCAAGACCGAGGTGGCGTTGCGGGCGCTCGCGGCCGCGATCTTCTCCGGCAAGCAGGCGGCACTGATCGCCCCCACCACCGTCCTGGCCCGCCAGCATACCGAGATCCTGCGCCGCCGCTTCGGCCGGTTCGGCGTGGAGGTCGCACAGCTCTCCCGACTCGTGGCGCCGGCCGAGGCCAAGCGCGTCAAGGCGGGGCTCGCCGACGGCTCGATCCGGCTGGTGGTCGGCACCCACGCGCTCGCCGGAAAGGGTGTCGCCTTCTCCGACCTCGCCCTGACGGTGATCGACGAGGAGCAGCGGTTCGGCGCCAAGATGAAGGCGGATCTGCGCCGCCTCGCCGAAGGCGGGCACGTGCTGACGCTCACCGCGACCCCGATCCCGCGTACGCTCCAGGCGGCGCTGGTCGGCCTCCAGAGCCTCAGTGTGCTGGCGACGCCGCCGGCGCTGCGTCAGCCGGTCCGCACCGTGGTGGCGCCCTATGATTCCGAGGCCGTGCGCGAGGCGCTGATCCGCGAGCACCGGCGCGGCGGCCAGAGTTTTGTGGTCTGCCCGCGGATCGAGGACATCGCCCCGATGGCCGAGCGCCTGCGCGCCCTCGTGCCGGACCTGTCGATCCTGGTGGCGCACGGGGAGCTGAAGCCGTCGGCTATGGACGACGTCATGGTCCGGTTCGCCGAGGGCGACGGCGACGTGCTGCTCGCCACCGCCATCGTGGAGAGCGGGCTCGACGTGCCCCGGGCCAACACCATGCTGGTCTGGGAGGCCGCGAAATTCGGGCTGGCGCAGCTCCACCAGCTCCGGGGCCGCGTCGGCCGCGGCCAGCGGCGCGGCACCGTCCACCTGTTGAGCGACCCGGCCGCACCCCCGCCGGCGGCGGCACTCCAGCGCCTGCGCGCCCTGGAGGCCCTGGACCGGCTCGGCGCCGGCTTCGCGGTGAGCGCCCGGGACCTCGACCTGCGCGGCGCGGGCGACCTCGTCGGCGAGGATCAGGCGGGCCACGCCAAGCTCGTCGGGCTCGGCCTCTACCAGCACCTGCTGCAGCTGGCGCTGACCGCCGCCAAGGGTGGGCGCGCCGAGGATTGGAGCCCGGAGATCGAGCTCGGCCTCCCGAGCCGGATCCCCGAGGATTACGTGCCGGAGCCGGAGATCCGCCTGAGCCTCTACACGCGGCTCCTGCGCCTGCGCGAGGCCGAGGCGATCGACGCCCTGGCCGGGGAAGTCGAGGACCGGTTCGGTGCCGCGCCCGCCCCGATGCTCGCCCTGTTCGATCTGGCGCGGCTGCGCGCGGCCTGCTGCGAGCTGGGCGTGGCCCGGCTCCGGGGCGGCCCGCAGGGCGTCGCGGCCGATCTGAGGCCGGACCGGCCGCTGCCCGCCCTGCCGGTCACGGACGGGATCATCCTGCGCGAGGGCCGCGTGGTCTGGAAGCAGCCCTGTCCCGACGCGGCTTCCTGCGCGGCGCTGGGGGGCGAGCTTTTGGAGCGCGTCCGCACCGCCCGGGAGCGCGCCAGCTGAGCCTGGCCGATCTTGCGCCCGCCGCTTCAAACGGTCACAGCGCTGTCGAACGAAACCGCGAACGGGAGTGTCCCATGCACGTCACGATTGAGCAGGCCGAGAAGGCCATTGCCGCCGCCCGGGCGAAGGCGATCGAGCTCGGCACCCAGATGTGCATTGCGGTGGTGGATTCCGGCGGGAACCTCAAGGCGTTCCACCGCATGGACGATGCCTGGGTCGGCTCCATCGACATCGCCCACAAGAAGGCCAAGACCTCGGTGTTCTTCGGCATGATGACCGGCCAGATCGGCCAGCTGTCGCAGCCCGGCGGCCCACTCTACGGGATCGAGCACTCGAATGACGGGCTGATCACCTTCCCGGGCGGCATTCCGATCGTCGATGCCGACGGCGTGATGTCGGGGGCCATCGGGGTCAGCGGGTCCACGGTGGAGAACGACCACACGGTCGCGGAGGCCGGCGCCAAGGCCATCGGGCGGACCGAGCTGCCGGCCCATCCCTGGCGGACGTAACCGAGAGTCAGGACGCGCGCTGCGCGAGCGCGCGTCCGATCCCGAGCAGCAGCATCCCCGCCATCCGGCGCAGGGACGCATCGCCGTGGCGCTCCAGGGCGATATGAAGTTGGACGCAGTGATCGGCCGCGGCGTCCAGATGCTCCGTCGGCACCGCTCCGCCATCCCGTTGCGGGCCCGACCGGCCGTACAGGTTGGTGATGTCGATATAGGTGCCCCGCCCGTGCAGGCGGCCGGTCTCAGCGGGCGCCAGGAGTCCCTGGTTGAGGATCCAGCGGGTCTCCCCCGTCCGGGTCAGGATGCGAAACTCGAGGGCGACCGGTCCGCCCGTCTGCCGGAGATCGCGGATCGTGCCGAAGACCCGGTCGCGGTCCTCTGGATGGATCCGCGCCAGGGCGACATCGAGGGGCACGGGCTTGCCGACCAGGCCGGGATTCCCCGCGAGAACGGAGGCGGCCCCCAGGTCGAGCACGGATCGACCGGCCGGGACATCCGTATCCCAGGTGCCGATGAAGCCCGCGGCCTGCAAGGCCGAAGCTGTCGTGGAAGCCAGCAGCATCAGAGCCGCCATCCGGTTCTGACCGAGAATCGTCTCCAGGCCGGATAGATCATCTGGCGGGCAACTTGTAGCACCGATATCTCGACCTTGCGGGCGCTTCAGAATTATCGTGGTTGAATTACGGTGTCATACAATATTCTAGCGGTCAATTTTTGAAAAAACCGGAGTGTAGGCGTCAGAGTATGATTTTAGACAATGGCATTGAGGTGGAGTGTTGTGGCTTTCTGCCGCGAATCCCGCCGATACCGCATGGCTGTATGGGGCCGGTGGGTTTTCGGTCCTGGCGTCCTGGGTGCCGCTGGCGCCGGTAAGGATCGCGGCTCACTCTATCCACGCCCGGTACGGGGCCGACTTAAGCCCGAGGCCGCCGCAAGGGCGACCTCCTTCCTTCGGAACAGGGTGGTGCTGATCGCGAATATCGATGATCGTGCCGGGTTTGGTCTCCGGCCTGATGCTGCAGGGAGGAACGGTTCCGCCATGACCGACGACAACGTCATCCGCCCAGCCTTCGGGACTCCGCGGCGGCCCGCCCCGGAGGTCGCCCAGGCGCCCCTGCGCGTCCTCGGCACGGGGGCCGGCCACCGGGTCGGCCTGATCCGGGATTCCGAGGCCGAAGAGGGTGACGTCTTCCGGATCGTGGTCGGACCGGAGGACGAGCCGGGCGTCGAGACCGTGGCGCTGCTGCCGGCCACTGCCGACGCGGAGGCCGAGGCTGAGCGGATCGGCTTCGCGATCCTGCGGACCCTTGAGGTGGTCGAGGGCACGCTCTGAGCCTTGGAGCATCGTCCCGAAAGGTGGCGTCCGGCTTTCGGATGGGGACGATGCAAAGCGAAGAGCTCGCGCATCGTCCCGAACGGTGGCGTCCGGCTTTCGGATAGGGACGATGCACAAGCTCCGGCGGTGGGTATTCTCCCTGAACGGCGCGGAGGGACGCATGACGCTCGGTCGGATCAGCAGCACGGAGATCGCGATCCCGGCGCGGGCCGGGCTGGTCTGGTCGGTGCTGACCGACCTCGAATCCTACCCGGCCTGGAACCCGTTCATCCGCCGGGCGGAGGGCACGGGGCGCCTCGGGGCGCGCTGGCGTCTGGAACTGACCCTGGACGGCCGTGCCTACCGGACCTTGCGGGTGCAGGTGACCTGCTGGGAGCCCGGACGGCGCCTGACGTGGCGCGGCGGCATCCCGAGGCCGCCCCTGCTCACCCGTACGCACGATGTGCGGATCACCGAGACCCGGCAGGGCGTCGACCTTGTCCAGGCGGAGGCCTTTGCGGGCCTGCTCGCCCCCGTCCTGTTCCCGTGGCTGCGCACGCGCATGCAGGCCCGGCTCGCCGAGATGAACGCGGCCCTGCGGGACGAGATCGCCCGCCGGACGGCCGAGACGGCGTGACCGGCTCTGAGCCTCTGTTGTCACGCGCGCTCTTGCGCCGAACCGATATCCCCTTCGGCGGAGCGCGCTCTCAGTCAGTCGACCGGCTTCGGCTTGATCACCGGCGAGCGGGTCAGGCTCTGGATCTCGCGGCCGGGCCGCCCCGCCTTGAGGGCGATCTCGGCCTCCTGCTCGAGGATGAGCTGGCGGGCCGGCTCGTCGCCGTCCAGGCCACCCAGGATTTCCATCGGCACCCGCCGGTTCGAGGCCCGGGAGCCGTCGGCATAGACGACATCGAACATCACAAAGCCCCGCTCTTGCGGTCTCGACTTGATACGCTTGGCCATAGGTGCTGATACGCCGGCTGAATTGGTTGCGGCAAGCCGTTGTGGCGGGCTTGGCCTGTGCGGCGCGCATAGGCCGCGCCCGCCGCCGCCGCGGGGTCGTCGCGGCCCCTGCACCGAGCGAGGACGCCACGCGTGATACCCTGGGTTCATCTCGACACCGGATCCGTGCCCGGTGGCGGCACCGATCTGCGCCTGATGCGGCGCGGCGACGAGTTCGCGATTCTGGCCGACACGATCGAGCTGATGAACAACCGCCGCAGCGGCTCCGAGGTGGCGCTGGCCGCGCTCACCTGCGCGCGGCTCGCGGACCGGCCCCGGGCCCGGATCCTGATCGGCGGCCTCGGCATGGGCTTCACCCTGCGGGCGGCGCTGGCGAATCTCGGGCCCGAGGCGCAGGTGGTGGTAGCCGAGCTGGTGCCGGCGGTGATCGCCTGGGCCCGGGGGCCGCTGGCGCATGTCTTCGCCGGCTGCCTGGACGATCCGCGCGTCGATCTGCAGGAGGCCGACGTGAACCGCCTGATCCAGGCGGCGCCGGAGCGTTACGACGCGATCCTGCTCGACGTCGACAACGGCCCGGAAGGACTGATGCGCCGCGCGAACGACCGGCTCTACGACAATTGGGGCCTCAAGCGGGCCCGCTGGGCCCTGCGGCCGGGCGGGATCCTGGGCGTCTGGTCGGGGGCTCCGGACCGGAAGTTCAAGAGCCGGATGCAGCGCTCCGGCTTCGCGGTGGACGAGCAGCGCGTCCACGCCAGCGGCCGCGGCAGCGGGCCCAAGCACGTGGTCTGGCTCGGGACGCGGGTGGATGGGCCGCAGCAGGCTCGCTGAGCGGCGGCGGTGTCGCCCGTGTGCGGCCGCCCGTCGGCTCGATCCGACGACGATCCGCGATTGGCAGGCGCGACTGCGGCGCGGGGAGCATCCGCGGGACCGTGAAATTCCTTGTTCGTCGGCAGGTCTTTCACGTGTGTTACCACAAATATGCAACCTATGATTAGTAATCCCTCGGTAACTTACCGGACCGTCCAGCCGGGTTACCGTCATGTATCGCGCCTTCACCTGCCTGACCGAGGAGCACACCACCTGGGTGGTGGTGCTCGCGGCGTGCGTGTGCTGGATCACCTGCTCGGTCGCGCTCAAGCTCGAACAACGGGTCAGAACCGGCATCGACCGGCGCCGGCTGGTCTGGCCGCTGGCGGCCGGATTCTCGATCGGCGCCGGCATCTGGAGCACGCACTTCATCGGCATGCTCGGCTACGATCCCGGGGTGGTCCTCGGCTACGAGCCACGGACCACGCTTCTGTCGCTCGTCGTCGCCATCGCGGCGGCCTCGGTTGCGTTCCTGTTCGCCCGGGCGGCGCCGGCATCGGGCTGGCCCGGGGCGGGAGCGGGCCTCATTCTCGGGCTCGGCATCGCCTGCATGCACTTCCTCGGCATCGCGGGGGTGCGGCTGCCCGGATATGTCACGTGGAACATCCCGCTTGCCGGCGCGGCCATCGGGGCGGGCGGCCTGCTGGCGGCCGTGGGGATGGCGCTTCACGTCCGCAGCACCGATAGCCACGGCCCTGACGGGCGCAGCCACGCGGTGGCGGCCACTGTCCTGACCCTCGCCATCGCGCTGCTTCACTTCCTGGCGATGGCGGCGGTCCGGGTGGTGCCGGATCCAAATCTGTCGGTCCCGCAGCTCGGTCTCGACCGCGGCGTGCTGGCCGGGGGCATCGCGGTCGTGATGGCGGTGATCCTGGCCTTCGGCGCCCTGACGCTGATGCTGGACCGCCTGCACGGCATGAACGTCGCGCTGGCCCGGCAGGGGCGCATGCTCCGGGAGAAGACCCTGCTGCTCGACACCACCCTCGACAGCATGGATCAGGGCCTGATCAAGGTCGATGCCGGCGGCGTGGTGCGCGTGTGCAACGAGCGGGCGCTGGCGCTGCTCGACCTGCCGCGGGCGATGATGCAGGCCCAGCCGAGCTACCGGGCGGTGTTGCGCTACCAAGCCCGCCACCGCGAGCGTAACCGCACCGACCGGTCCTTCCGGGCCTGGGTCGCGCGCGGCGAGGCGGGGGGCGCCCATGTCCACGAGCGGGCGCGGCCGAACGGCCTCGTCCTCGAGGTCCGCACCGTCCCGCTGGCCGAAGGCGGCTTCGTGCGGACTTTCACCGACATCACCAAGCGGAAGGCCGCCGAGGCCGAGGTGGCGCGGCTCGCCCGCCACGACGTGCTCACCGGCCTGCCGAACCGGGCGCTGTTCCACGAGACCGTGGCGCGGAGCCTCGACGACATCGCCCAGCGCGGCGGGGCCTGCGCGGTCCTGTACCTCGATCTCGACGGGTTCAAGGGCGTGAACGACAGCCTCGGCCACCAAGCCGGGGACGAGCTGCTGCGGCACGTCGCGGGCGGGCTCGTGGGTGTGGCGGGCGCCGGTTCCGTGGCCCGGCTGGGGGGCGACGAGTTCGCGGTGCTGGGTCCCGGCGGGGCCGCGGCGGCCGGCGCCCTGGCCGAGCGCCTCATCGCGCTGTTCGACACCCCGCTCTGTGTGGGCGAGCACCGGATCGCTGTCGGCCTCAGCGTCGGCATCGCGCTCGCCCCCGAGCACGGAGCATTGGCGGAGTGCCTGTACCGGCGGGCCGACCTCGCGCTCTACCGGGCCAAGGCCGAGGGGCGCGGCACCTTCCGCATCTTCACCCCCGCCATGGACGAGGAGGCCGAGGCGCGCCGGGTGCTGGAGCGCGACCTGCGCCAGGCCATGGATGACGGCGGGCTCAGCCTCCACTACCAGCCGCAGGTCGACGGCCGGACCGGGGTCCTCGTGGGATTCGAGGCGCTGCTGCGCTGGCTCCACCCGGTTCGCGGTCCCATCGGACCGGACATCTTCGTGCCGCTGGCCGAGGAGACCGGATTGATCGTCGCGCTCGGCGAATGGGTGCTGCGCGCAGCCTGCCGTGAGGCGGCGGGTTGGGCTCAGCCCCTGAAGGTCGCCGTCAACCTCTCGCCGCGGCAGTTCCAGAGGCCCGACCTGCCCGACCGGATCCTGGCCATCCTGGCGCAGGCTGGCCTGTCGCCCGAGCGCCTGGAACTCGAGGTCACCGAGAGCATCATCATCAACGACATGGCCCGGGCCGTGGGCATCCTCCGGCGCCTGCGGAGCTACGGGATCCGGATCAGCATGGATGATTTCGGGACCGGCTACGCGTCGCTGGCCACCCTCCAGGCCTTCCCGTTCGACAAGCTGAAGATCGACCGCTCCTTCGTGGCGCAGCTCGGCTCGGAGCCGCAGGCGGCGGTGATCGTGCGGGCGGTGCTCGGCCTCGGCCGCAGCCTCGGCATGGGGGTGGTCGCGGAGGGCGTCGAGACCCAGGCGCAGCGGGATTTCCTGGCCGAGGAGGCCTGCGGCGAGATGCAGGGCTACCTGTTCGGCAAGCCGCGCCCGATCGCCGACTATGCCGCGGCCCTCGAATCCCCCGCTGACGTCGCCGCCCGTGCGGGGGGGCTTAATCTCGCGCTGGCCGGCTGAAGCCCGTCGACGCCGGTCCGATCCGCCCAGGCGCGTCTCGGAAGCGCCCGGCCCCATGGGAACCCGAGCCGCACACCGCCGTTGGTCCGGCAGATTGGACCGTTTCTAATTCTAAACGGTCCTGTGCAACCCAGTCTGGGCGGCCGCGATGCCGCCGGTTCTACGGGAGCGTGATCATGAACGCCAAGTGCGAGACCTGCCGGTTCTTCGACGAGCACAAGGGCAATGGGGCCGTCGCGCAGAACGATGCCGGCCTGTGCCGCTTCAACCCGCCCGTCAGCCAGCCCGCGCCCGAGTCGAAGGGGCTCTGGCCGGTGGTCGCTTCCAAGGACTGGTGCGGCCACTACACCCCCGAGATGACGGCGGCCGAGTAAGCAGCCTGCGCGATTCGCGTCTGGGGCCGGCCTTCGGGCCGGCCCTTTCGTTTGCGCAGATCCGCTCCTTCAGGGCCGCGACGGATGGGCTCAGCCTCACGCCGACCCCTGATCGTCGCGCGCTTGTCGCCTACCTTGGAGCCGATCTAGCCTGTCGGTGCTGTCCCGCGGGCATCCCGCTGCGTGAGCCGCTTCGTCTCGGTCCACGCGCCCGTCCCGGGCGGGGAACCAGGACGCACCGCCCGTACCGTTTTGATTCGAACCGGAGAGATCAGATGCCGGGAGCCACCGCTACGGCGGCCGCTGCACAGACCGACGAGCCGGTCCTCGCCAAGGTCACCTTTACGGTGAACGGCCAGCGCCGCGACCTCGAACTCGATACCCGCACCAGCCTGCTCGACGCTGCGCGCGAGCACCTGCACCTGACCGGCTCCAAGAAGGGCTGCGATCACGGCCAATGCGGCGCCTGCACGATGATCGTCGACGGACGGCGCATCAACGCCTGCCTGACCCTCGCGATCATGCATCAGGGCGCCGAGATCACCACGATCGAGGGTCTCGGCCAGCCGGACCACCTGCACCCGATGCAGGCCGCCTTCGTAAAACACGACGGCTACCAGTGCGGCTACTGCACGCCGGGCCAGATCTGCTCGGGCGTGGCCGTGCTGGAGGAGATCAAGGCCGGCATCCCGAGTCACGTGAGCGCCGATCTCGAGGCCGCGCCGCAGGTCACCGAGGCCGAGATCCGCGAGCGCATGAGCGGCAACATCTGTCGCTGCGGCGCCTATTCCAACATCGTCGAGGCGATGACCGAGGTGGCAGGAGCGCGGGCATGAAGTCCTTCACGTACGAGCGCCCGAGTTCGCCCGCGGAGGCGGCCGCTGCCGTCGCCCGCACGCCGGAGGCGAAGTTCATTGCCGGCGGCACCAACCTCCTCGACCTGATGAAGCTGCAGATCGAGACCCCGCGCCACCTCGTGGACGTCAACGGGCTCGGCCTGGACACGGTGGAGCCGACGGACGACGGCGGCCTGCGCATCGGCGCGCTGGTGCGCAACACCGATCTCGCCGCCCATCCGCGGGTGCGCAAGGATTACGGCGTTCTCGCCCGGGCGCTGCTCGCGGGCGCCTCCGGCCAGCTGCGCAACAAGGCGACCACCGCCGGCAACCTGCTTCAGCGGACCCGGTGCCCGTATTTTTACGATACGGCCCAGGCCTGCAACAAGCGCCAGCCCGGCTCCGGTTGCTCGGCGCTGGATGGCGTGAGCCGCCAGCTCGCGGTGATCGGCGGCAGCGAGGCCTGCATCGCCACGCATCCGGGCGACATGGCGGTGGCCATGCGTGTGCTCGATGCCACCGTGGAGACGGTCGACGCCGGGGGCGCCGCGCGCACCATCCCGATCGCCGAGTTCCACCGCCTGCCCGGCGATGCGCCGGAGCGCGACACTAACCTCAAGCCCGGCGAGCTGATCACCGCGGTGACGCTGCCGAAGCCGGTCGCCGGAACGCATATCTACCGTAAGGTCCGCGACCGGGCCTCCTACGCCTACGCGCTGGTCTCGGTGGCGGCGATCTTCGGCAAGGACGGCAGCGGCCACGTCGCCTTCGGGGGCGTCGCCCACAAGCCCTGGCGGGTGGAGGCGGCCGAGGCCGATCTGCCCAAGGGCGCCAAGGCGGTGACCGAACAGGTCTTCGCCGACGCCAAGCCGACCCACGAGAATGCCTACAAGCTGAAGCTCGCCGAGCGGACCCTCGGCGCGGCGCTCAACCAAGCGAGGGCCTGAACCATGAAGTTCGACACCGCCGCCGGCCCGAACCCGATCGACCGTCTCAAGGTTGTGGGCAAGCCCACCGATCGGATCGATGGCAAGTTCAAGACCACCGGCACCGCGCCCTACGCCTACGAGCGCAACGACGTGGCGCCGGACGCCGCCTACGGCTACGTGCTGGGCTCGTCCATCGCCAAGGGCCGGGTGCGCAGCATCGACACGGCCTCGGCCCGTCAGGCCCCCGGCGTGATCGGCGTGGTCACCACCCTCGACACGCCCCGGATCGAGCGCGGCGTGATGAACGTCGCCTACCTGTTCGGCGGCGATGTGATCCAGCACTACCATCAGGCGGTTGCCGTCGTGGTGGCCGAGACCTTCGAGCAGGCGCGCGCCGCCTCCTTCCTGGTGAAGGTCGATTACGCTCCGGAAGACGGCAAGTTCGACCTCGCCACGGAGGCGAAGACCGCAGAGCCCGTCCCCGCCGATAGCGGCGAGGGCAGCGGCGGCAACGGCGAGGAGCGGATCGGCGATTTCGAGGGCGCCTTCGCGCAGGCGCCGGTCACGCTCGACGCGTCCTACACGACCGCCGACGAGAGCCACGCCATGATGGAGCCGCACGCCACGGTGGCGGCCTGGGAGGGTGACAGGGTCACGCTCTGGACCTCAAACCAGATGATCGGCTGGGGCCATGGCAGCATCGCCAAGATGCTGGACCTGCCGAAAGAGAAGGTCCGGCTCGACGCCCCCTATGTCGGCGGCGGTTTCGGCGGCAAGCTGTTCGTGCGCGCCGACGCGGTCCTGGCGGCTTTGGCCGCGAAGGCCACGGGGCGGCCCGTGAAGGTGGCGCTGACGCGTCCGCTGATCGCCAACAACACGACGCACCGGCCGGCCACGATCCAGCGGGTCCGTATCGGCGCGACGCAGGACGGCATCATCACGGCGATCGCCCATGAAAGCACGTCCGGCAACCTGCCGGACGGCGATCCCGAGACGGCGGTGAACCAGACCAAGTATCTCTACGCGGGCCAGAACCGCCTGACCGCCATGAAGCTCGCCCATCTCGACCTGCCCGAAGGCAACGCCATGCGGGCTCCCGGCGAGGCGCCCGGACTCGCGGTGCTGGAGGTCGCCATGGACGAGATGGCGGAAAAGCTCGGCCTCGATCCGGTGGAGTTCCGCATCCGCAACGACACGCAGGTCGTCCCGACCCAGCCGGATCTGCGTTTCTCGCAGCGCGACCTCGCCGGCTGCCTGAAGCTCGGCGCCGAAAAGTTCGGCTGGGCCAAGCGCAACCCGAAGCCCGGCCAGGTCCGGGACGGGCAATGGCTCGTCGGCCTCGGCGTGGCGTCGGCCTTCCGCGACAACATGGTGATGAAATCGGGCGCCCGGGTACGGCTCGGCGGCGACGGTACGGTCACGGTCGAGACCGACATGACCGATATCGGAACCGGCAGCTACACGATCATTGCGCAGACCGCGGCCGAGATGATGGGCGTGCCCCTCGACAAGGTGGTGGTGCGGCTCGGCGACTCGGACTTCCCGGTTTCGTCCGGATCCGGGGGGCAGTTCGGCGCCAATTCCTCGACTGCGGGCGTCTACGCGGCCTGCGTGAAGCTGCGGGAGTCGATCGCCCAAAAACTCGGCTTCAACGCCACCGACGCGGTGTTCGAGGATGGCGAGGTCCGGGCGGGCAACCGCGCGGTGCCGCTCGCCCAGGCCGCAGCCGATGGGGAGCTGGCCGCCGAGGACTCGATCGAGTTCGGCAAGTTCTCCAAGACCCAGCAGGTCTCGACCTTCGGCGCCCACTTCGTCGAGGTCGGCGTGGACGTCTACACCGCCGAGGTGCGGGTGCGGCGGATGCTGGCGGTCTGCGCGGCCGGGCGGATCCTCAACCCGAAATCGGCCCGCAGCCAGGTGATCGGCGGGATGGTGATGGGCACGGGCGCGGCGCTGATGGAGGAGCTGGCGGTCGATACGAAGCGCGGCTTCTTCGCCAACCACGATCTCGCCGGCTACGAGGTGCCGGTCCATGCCGACATCCCGCATCAGGAGGTGATCTTCCTCGACGAGACCGATCCGATGTCCTCGCCCATGAAGGCGAAGGGCGTGGGCGAGCTCGGCATCTCGGGGATCGCCGCCGCGGTGGCGAACGCGGTCTACAACGCCACCGGGATTCGGGTCCGGGATTACCCGATCACCCTCGACAAGCTGATCGACCGCATGCCGGACGCGGCCTGATCGTCGGGGGCGGTGCCCGCTTCCTGCGAGGTACGCGGGTTTGCGGGAGGCGGGGCTGATGGAGCGCCACCGGCCCCCTCTCCCGCTGGGCTACAATGTTTACATAACGCGGGCCGACGGACACTCTCCTCCCCCTTGTGGGGAGGAGTTGGAGGTGGGGCGGCGCAGAAGGCACCGGAACGCTCGATTCTGAACCACCCCCACCCCTGGCCCCTCCCCACAAGGGGGAGGGGAAAAGTGCCCTTTCTTCAAAGCCTTCGTGTCGAGTTCAGAGGTGTGAATCTGCAAGCCCGCACAGGGGAGGGGACCCGCGCCTTATCCAGCCGAAGGACCAGGCCCCCGGGACCACAAACCTGTGTCGCTCGTAGTCCTACAGGGTGGGCGAGGACGGGCACCGACATCGCCTAAGCCCGCACCCCCTGCGCAAGCTAAAGGCGCCGATGCGGCACCGAAAATGAGCGACTAAATTTCATGTCATAAAAGATGATCGCTACCAGATCGTGGCGGGACGGCGGCCAATACCTCCGCTTCTGCCGGGAATGTGAAGGTGGCGGGTCGTTCGTCGACTGTTGGACCGGAACGGTTTCGGCGGGCACCGGGTTTCCGGCCGCGCACGACTTGCGGTCCGCGTGACCGGTGCGCTGTTCCTCCAGGGAGCCCATCAATGGACAAGACAGTCGCTGGCCTCGTCGGGGCCGTCACCCTCCTGGCCGTCGTCGATCCGGCGCAGGCCGCAATGCCGGCTCCGGTCCGGCTGCAGGCCGCCATGCAGGCCGAAAGCTATGCCGACCTCTTGAAGCCGATCCCCGATGCCGTGGCGCTCCTCAAGGAGTCCGATGCGGCGGCCGCGCAGGCCGAGCCCCTCCCGGCCGCCTCAGACGGCGATGCGACGGTGCAGCAGGCCCAGTACTACTATCACCACCATCATCATCACCACCACCGGTTCTACGGGCCGTACTACCACCACCATCATCACCATCACCGGTACTTCCGGCGGTATCATCACCATCACCACCATCATCACGGGTACTACGTCCCGTACGGGTACTGAGCCGCTCCGGCGGGGGCACGTCCCCCGCCGCCTGCCCCCAGCTCTGACTCAGCTCTGACTCTTGGCCGCCCCCAGGATGCGCCGGTAGGTCCCGTCGAACACCGTGTTGGTCGCCGAGGTCCATTGCGAATCCGCCGCCAGCGTGTGCCGGCTCGCGTAGATGCGCCGGGACTGCAATTCGCGCTCGGCGGCCTCCTCCTCGGGCATCGGCACGAGGTCGAACTCCGCATCCACCGGCACGATGGTGACCTGCATGAACGGCTCGCCCTGCCGGAACACGTGGGTGCGCCCCTCGTCGGGGGCCTTGAACACCATGAAGTACATCATCGGCCACCAGTGGCGCAGGAGCGCCGGCACCGCGACCGGGACGGTCCCGGTCCGGTCGGTGTAGAAGCGCGGATGCGGTTCCGTCCGGATCGCCCAACCCTCCTCCACCTTGAGGTCGAGGAGGATCTGGTAGGTGTAGTAGGCGTCGCCGAAACTGCGGAACGGCGGCCATTGCAGCCCGGGCTCGGGCGGCGGTCCGAAATCCCCCTCGAAGACGAGTTGGCCGTCCCGCGTGCTGACCCGCAGCTCGGCTGCGTAGGGATAGAACAGCTCGATCCCCGCCTTGGCGGCCTCCGAGAAGGGAATGCAGTGCCAGGCATATTCCTGCGCACCATCGACCCGCGGCTCCGGATTGCCGGCCCAGCCCGGGATCTCGAGCCGCGTGCGCCGCGGGCGCAGGCCCGGCTCGTTCAGCCTGTATTTGACCTGCCGCATGCTGATCTCCCCGGCGCTCGGGCCCACTTGCGAGCCGCTCCACGAATCCCGCGGCATCGCCGCTTGCCGGAGACGCCTCCCGCCGGCCGGGCGATGCGCGAGGTTCCCTAACTCGCGATCCCCCGTTCTGGTTCGCCGCCGCAGAGCTGGGTACCGGGACTGGCACGGCAACGTGACAGCCCGCGAGGCGACGCAATCGGCCCCGACTGCGTTGATGGGCATCGGTCGCTTGGAGACCCCCTTTGGAGACCCCGATGGCGGACGCATTAGCGCCCCAGCCTGCCGTGCTGCTGGTCGAGGACAATCCCGTGCAGCTCCTGGCGGCGGCCGCTTCCCTGCGCGAGGCGGGCTACGACGTGGCCGAGGCTTCGACCGTCGAGGCCGCGCAGAACCATCTGGCCGCCCGGCCCGACCTCGTCGCCATGGTGGCGGACGTGGACCTCGCCGGCGAGCCGCTGACCGGCTTCACCCTCGCCAAGGCGGTGGCCGCGCGCTGGCCCGAATGCGCCATCCTGATCGTGTCGGGGATGGTCTGGCCGACCGAGGGGGAGATGCCGATGGGCGCCGGCTTCCTGCGCAAGCCGTTCACACCGGAGGCGCTGGCGACGGCCCTCCGGGCCGTGCTGACGGCGCGGGGCCTGGACAGCGCCTGAGACCGGGCCGGATCAGTCGTGGCTCTCGCCTGAATTCGCCCCGTCGTCATCGGACAGAAGCCAGTCGGGCAGCCCAGGGATGACCTCGCCGGCCACCGCGCCGGCGCTTTCCAGCGCCCGTCCTGCCTTGGCCTCCGGGTCCTCGGCACGGACCTCCGCAAACAGCTTGCGCGCCAACCGGTCGAGCTCCTCGTCCGAGAGCTGCTGTTCGTTCGGATCGGACATCGGATGCCTCCTCGACGCTTTCGGCCGCCCCGATCCGGATAACCGGCCCGGGCCGTTCCGCGAAGCGATGCGGCGGGCAGGATGATCGGCGGTGGTTAGCCGGCCGTGTCAGGTTTTGCGGTTGCGTTGTCCCGGGATGGGATCGCACAGGTTGCGCCAGCCGCGGACATCCTCAGGCCTCGCGCTGGGGTCCCGCTGGGTTTGAAACAAGCTTTGTCCGGGAGGCAATCAAATTCTGGGGCGATAACGATCCCGTGAGATCAATGCATCAATCATGTGTCTGAAAGTAAATGGCGTGTGGTGGCGCACATTCTGTATGCCGTTGCATGCGAACTACGGATCCCGACCGTCCTGCTCGTGTTGATCGGCGCACCCGGACCTTTCCGGCCGGTCCGACGCATCAGGAGATTTGCGTGACACGTTTTACCCTTGCCGCGGCCGTCATGGCGGCGCTGGCGACCCCCGCCTGCGCGCAGGTCGTCGAGACTCCGACCAACACGCAGGTCGTCATCCCGCCCGGAGCCCCGGGCGTCCTCACACGACAGAGCAACTCCACGGGCGATCAGAATGCCTTCACGTACTCGCCCACCGGCCGCGCCGCCGACGGAATCGAGACGGACTCGGCCGCCGCCGGCAACGCGGATCAGCCGTCGCGGGTCGGCTCCACGGGGAGCGGCGGCGCCGGCGGCAACGGCGGTGGCGGCTGAGGCGACCGCAACCGCCGCGCCTCACCCGGTGCGGCGGTTGCAGCGGATATAGGCCGACGTCCCCCAGGCACTGGTCCAGGTCAGGCGGTCCCCCTCAACGACGAGGCGGACATGAGACGACCAACGCCGGTCGCGGTCCGCGCAATCGGCCGCCATGGACCAGACGTTGCCGGCGCGGTGTGGATCGCGAAAGCTGCAGGTGGTGTCTCCGGCCCTCGCCCGCTCGGGCGTGATCGTGGCCGGCAGAAAGCCGTGACGGCGCGATGGCGCAGCGCAGGCCTCGGCTGTCGGACCCCAGGTCCCGACATAATCGGGGCCGGTCGAGATCGGGCGCGGCATCGGGGCCGGCACGGGCTGCGCTGGCAGGGCCGTGTAGGTCGGTGCGGAAGCCGCTTCGATCGCGGCCGAGGGCGCAGGGGCTGCGACGGGGGAAGCGATGCCCGCCGGTTCGGCCATCGCGAGCTCGCGGCGCGGCAGATCCTCGGGCTGCTCGAAGGCCGGTTCCCCCACCGCCTGGAGCGCCGATGTCCGGAACGGCATATCCTCGGTCAGATAGGTGGCGCAGTAGGCGAACAGGCCGACCCAGCCCAGGGCCAGGAGGATGGGCGGCGTGTACGAGCGACGGCCCTTCCGGAGAGGCCCCGCAACCGGCGCAGCCAAGACGATCGCCGTCACCTCAACCCTCCCCACCCCGCCAAAGACGGCCCGCAACCGTGGACCCTGTTCCCGCCGCCCGGTGTCTGAACTGGGCAACTGTAGCGGGGGATTCGGCAGTATCGGGCCATGGACTGATTTATTAACGTCCGGTAAGTCGTTAACGATACGTTAATGGGACGATGCGGCCTCGGCTCCGGCTCGCGTGCTGCGCCCCGAGGCCCGTCCTCGGACAGGCGCGGTGTGCGACCGACGGGCGGATCTCGCGCTCCTGGGATGTCCCATTTACGGACGTTCTAGACTTGTCCTGTGTCACATGAAGTTAAATTCAAAATACAGCTCGACAGTCTAGTTGGATTAAGATTTAGTAAATTCGCCCGGATTGTGGGCGGGGGAGAGTTCGTTAATGGCGTGGACGTCTTTCCGGAACATGCTTTCCTCATCCGAGGGGACGTCCGAGTCGCATCCGGCAGCCGCGCCGGCGATGCCGCAGGCGATGCCGCAGATGCGCGCGCGCCCGGCCCCCGAGGCGCCGAACCAGCGGGCCGCCCTGGCTGAGCGCAACCATTCCTCCCTCGACGCCATCGGGAAGCGCGACGAGATGCTGCGGCAGCGCATCGACGCGATGGTCGACCGCCTGGAGGACATCCGCTCGCTGCAGGACGACTTCGTGGCGATCCTGGAGCCGATCGTCAGCATCAGCGACGAGCTGCCGCGCGCCAGCATGCGCATCGCCGAACTGGAGACCTCGCTGGCCCAGGAATTCCAGTCCGGCAAGGCTGTCCGGCTGGAGGCGGCCGAGCTCTCGGCCCGCATCTCCATCCTGACGAACGAGTTCTCCGAGGCCTCGGCGCGGGTCGTCCGGGCGGAGGAACAGCTGCAGGCCCGGGATGCCGCTCTGGCCGCCCAGGCGATCGAGCTTCGGGACCGGGTTCTGGCCTTCGAGAATCTGGAGCGTCGCCTCGCCGCCGAGATCGAGCAGGGCAAGGCGCTGGTCTCCGAGGGCAAGGCGCTGCGAGCGGAGGCTCAGGCCGCCGACAGCGCGCTGACGCGGACGGAGCACGACCTGCTGGAGGCCCGCGAGACCCTGGCGGCCCTCGAACAGGACAGCCGCCGGCTTCGGGTCCAGAACGAAGAGCAGGCCCTGCGCCTCGACGAGTTGGAGGCCCGCTACCGGGCCGTCGAGGGTACGGTCGAGGCCGAGCGCCAGAAGGCCCGCGTGGCCGAGGGCCAACTCGCCGCCGAGACCGCGAACCGGGTCCGCCTGGAGGCCCAGTTCGAGACGGATGCGGCCGCCCTGCGCGCCGAACGCTCGGCGCTGGTGATGAAGTTGGAGGCGGCCGTCAACCGGGCGGACACGAACGAGCAACTCCTCGCCCAGGCCCGGGTCCAGCTGCGCGACCGGGACGAGGCCCACCGGCTCGCGGAGCGCAACTTCAAGGAGACCAACATCGCCCGCGTCACCGCGGAGCGGCGCCTGGAGACCGTCCAGGAGGATCTCGCCCGGCAGACCGAGCGCTTCGTGGAGATGCAGCGCGCCCGCAGCGACCTCGACGCGCGCTGCGACATGCTCGCCAAGGCGCTTGCCGCCAAGGATGCGGCCCTGGAGCAGGCCGGGTCGCGCAACGCCGCCCTGACCGAGCGGATCGAGCAGCTGACCCACCGGCAGGAGGCCGCCCGGATCGAGTACGAGGCCGCCAACCGGCGCCTCGCCGAGGATCTGCAGAACGAGCGCTCGGAGCGGGCCCTCGTCCAGGGCGCCCTGGACATCGCCCGCGAGACGCGGACGACGCTCCAGAAGCAGTACGAGGCGCTCAAGCGCTCCGGCCGCGGATGGCGCAAGCCCGGCGAGGGGCAGGAGCCGGCCCCGCAGACCGAGCGCGAAGAGGCGAGCAACGTGCATCCATTCGCGTCTCCCGGCACGGCCGGCTGATCCGATGCTGTCCTGCGAGAGGTTCCAACGATGAGCGATAGGGCTTCGATCGACGCGGCCTATAACGGCAGCCCGAACGTGATGATGCGCGCGTGGCAGGCGAAGGCGGATGCGACGCCCGAGAAGGTGGTCAGCTTCCTGGGCCTCGAAAGCCGGAACGGAGCCTTCGCCACGATTGACGGCCCGACCGAGGGCGTCGCCCCCGCCCCCGCCCCCGCCCCCGCCCGGGAATGGGCCTCGGCCGTCGACCTGATCCGGGAGGCCAGCGAGGCCATCCGGGTCGGCGAGGAGCGGGCGGCCGAACTGGAGGCGCAGCTGGCCCAGGTCGTCGCGCAGGCCGATCTGGAGATCCGGCGCCTGGAGCAGGAGGTCGCCACGGGCGTCCAGAACCTCGCACGGTCGGAGGAGCGGGTCCGGCTGGCGGAGGCGCGGGCCGCAGAGGCAGAAGACTGGCTCGTGCGTCTTCACGACGCCGCGGTCGAGGCCTTCGGCGCGCGCGCCAAGCCTATCCCCGCGCCCAGCGCCTCCGACGAGGCCGAGTAGTTCCGGTTTCGTGCGACGATGGCGCATCCGACCACCATAGAGCCCGACGCGATCGCCGGGGTAATTCCGCCGCTGCGGGATCCGAGTCTCGCCTTCGTCGTGGATCCGCGCCGGACGCTCGCGCTCATCCGGCAGGCCGGGGATCAGATCCAGTGGTTCCAGGCGTGGCGCGACGTCATCCAGCAGCGGGCGAGCGGCCTCTTCCGGCGGGTTCACGAGGATCGTAGCCTCAAGGACGCAACGATCCGCGAGCTCGAGGCTCATCTGTCGCGGATGGATCGCCGGAACGCCGACCTGGAGCGCGCGCTCTCGGAACTCGCCTCGGATTACGAGCGCGTCGTCACGCGCTGCATGGAGGCCGAATTCCGCGCCATCCACGCCGAGCACCGGGCGTCGCGCGCCGAGATGGCCGCGGTCCGCCTTGAGGATCTGCTCGTCCGGATCGGCGACGGATCCGGGGACGCCTACGGGGAATGAATCCGCCCGGCGGATCGCGAGGCGTTCGGCCGCCCGCGATCACAGCGGTGCCGCGAACCTTTGACTTGGGTTAGGACTTTATGGGGGATGAGCGATCCAGTCCCATCCCAGGCGCCCTACGCCCTCGTCGTCGACGATGACGGCCTCATTCGCATGGACGCGATGGATATCTTGGCGGATGCCGGGTTCCGCACGTTCGAGGCCAGCGATGGGGACCGGGCCATGACGCTGCTCGGCCTGGAACATGCCGCGATCGTGCTGCTGTTCACCGACGTGCAGATGCCCGGTTCGCGGGATGGTTTCGCGGTGGCGCGCGAGACCGCCAGCCGCTGGCCGCACATCGCCATCGTGGTGGCGTCCGGGCAGGTGCATCCGGCGCCGGGCGACATGCCCGAGGGCGCCCGCTTCATCGGCAAGCCCTTCACCGCCGACATGGTGCATGACCACCTGCGGGAGATCCTCCCGGATGGGCAGAAGCCGGAGCCGCTGCGCCAGTAGGGATTCGAGCGGGCTGGGCCGCTCTCCTCCCCTGGCGATCCCGGGCTTGCCCGGTATCCCTCAAGCTTGCGGGGGAGGGGAACGGCGGCCCATCCGCCAGGAGAACCCTCAATTCGCCCGGGCGACCTCGACAAGATTGTCCGAGAACGACGGCGCGTGGCCCATGTCGGTGAAGGCCGACGAGGAGATGCTGTTGACCGTCCCCTCGTTGAGCTGGCGCCAGTAGCCGAGCGTCGCCACCACGATACCGGCCTTCACGTCGTCGGTGATCCGCGCGACGCCCTTGAAGGCGCCGCGGTCGTTGCCGACCTTCACCCGGTCGCCCTCCCGGATGCCGCGGGCATCGGCATCGTGCTGGCTGATCAGCACGAACTGCTCGCCCTGGCCCTTCTGCTTGTCCTCCATGTTGGCGTAGCAGGAGTTCAGGAAGTAGTGGCTCTTGGGCGAGACGATGTTGAGCGGGTAGCGCTTGGCCAGCTCGGGATCGTTCGTGTGCGACTCGCGCGGGCTCAGGTAATCCGGCAGTGGATCGAGCGCCTCGCCGGGCTGGAAGCCCTCGTACATCTGGCGGAACGGCGGGGCGACGAAGTTCGTGGCGCCCTCGACCTTCAGCATGCACTTGCCGGTCGGCGTCGGGAAGTTGCCGTCCTTGTGCGGCGCGCGGTCATCGGGCGTGCCCACCTTCAGCCGGGCGAAGCCGTGCGCGCGCATGTAGGCGAGGTCGATCCCCTCGCAGGCCGGGGCGTTCCAGTCGACATAGTGCTCAAGGCACTCGCTGTCGGTCCACTTGAAGTTCTCCTCCTCGAAGCCGAGCCGGGCGGCGAGCTGGCGGAAGATGGCGTTGTTGGGGATCGCCTCGCCGGGCGCCTCGGCGCATTTGGTGTTGTAGGTCAGGTAGAGGTGCCCCCAGGACAGGATCATGTCCTCCATCTCGGCGCCCATCGCGGCGGGCAGCAGGATGTCGGCGTAGGAGGCCGTGTCCGAGATGAAGTGCTCGGCCGAGACCATGAACAGGTCCTCGCGCATCAGGCCTTCGACGATCTTGTCGGTCTCGGGCGCCTGCGTGACCGGGTTCGAGTTCCAGCACATCATCGACATGATCGGCGGGTCGAGCTGCATCTCGCCGGTCAGCGCCCGGCCGATCTGCAGATTCGAGACGACGCGGGTGCCCTCCGGGATCAGGTCGGGGCGGCACATCACGTCGAACTTGTACGGATGTTCCCAGACGCCGAACTGGGTCACGCCGCCGCCGACATGGCGCCACGCGCCGGTGAGCGCCGGGATGCAAGTCACGGCCCGGATGGTCTGGCCGCCGCCGTAGTGCCGCTCCAGCGCCACGCCCATGCGGATGCCCACCGGCTGCTCGGTCGCCATTGCGTAGGCGAGCTTGCGGATGTCCTCGGCCGGGACGCCGGTGATCTCGGCGGCCCATTCCGGCGTGCGGGTGCTGGCCCGCTCCTTCAGCTCCGCGAAGCCGATGGTGTGGTTGTCGACGTAATCCTGATCGACGAGGCCCTGCGCGATGATGGAGTTGATCAGCGCCATGGCGAGCGCGCCGTCGGTGCCGGGCTTCGGGGCGATGTGCCAGTCGGCCGCCTTAGCGGTGCGGGACGCGTAGGCGTCGATGACGACGACCTTGGCGCCCTTCTTCTGGGCGTCCTTCACGATCGCCCAATGGTGCAGGTTCGTGCTGACCGAGTTGCAGGCCCAGATCACGATGTACTTGGAGTGGATGTAGCTGTCGGGATCGAGGCCGGCCGTCGGACCGACCGTCAGCAGCCACGCGGTGCAGGACCCCTCGCCGCAGAAGGTCCGCTCGGTCACGGTGGCGCCCATCCGGTTGAAGAAGGCGTCGCCGCCGTTCAGCCCGTGCACCAGCCCCTGGTTGCCGAGATAGCTGTAGGGCGCGATGGCCTGCGGCCCGTACTGGTCGATGATCGCCTTCCAGCGGGTGACGATGGTGTCCAGCGCCTCGTCCCAGGTGATCCGCGCGAACTGCTTCGACCCCTTCGGGCCGACCCGCTTCATCGGGTAGAGCAGCCGGTCCGGATGGTAGTGGCGCTTCTCGTAATCCTTCAGCTTCACGCAGAGACCGCCCCGGGTCATCGGGTGGTCCGGATTGCCGCGCACGCCCTGGAGCTGGCCGTCCTTGACGTCGAACAGCATGGAGCATGTGTCCGGGCAGTCGTGCGGGCAGCCCCCGAAGAAGGTCTCGGTCAGGCTCTCGGCCTCGGCCACGATCAGGGAGTCCGGCTTGACGATCTCGTTCATGGTTCCTCCGCCCCCGAGCGTCCGGCCTTCTTGTCGTGCGATGGCGGCTCGATGCGGAGTTATATTGCATCGAATTCCGAACGATTCCAAATCACGTCCCAGTAGGCGGGCATGAGTACCGCTATTATGCTGCGGGGCCTGTGCGTTACACGCCCGGCGCTCACAAGCGCGGCCTGTGGCGGAGGTCGGGTGACGGGACGGTTCGTCATCACGCAGGCTTCGCCCGCCGCGGCCCTGCGACATCGCGAAAAGCCGCCCCGCATACCATCTGGAGGAGACGCGTCTCATTCACGGGCGCCGGCCCGCCCGCAGTTGCATCCCACCCACCGGCCTGATTCACATCGGAGAACCCGCCGGTCCCGCCCGTACCGCCACGAGTTCATCGGTTCATGCGACACGACACGCTGCGCCTCGGCGCCTTCTTCTACGCCACCGGCCACCACATCGCCGGCTGGCGCCACCCCTCCAGCGAGGCCGACGGCGGCCTGGTGCTCGAGCGCTACGTCGGCTGGGCGCAGAAGGCCGAGGCGGCGAAGTTCGACCTCGTGTTTTTGGAGGATGGGACCGGCATCCGCGACGGAAACCTGCGCTCCAGCGAGCGAACGGCGCGCTCGACCCATTTCGAGCCGGTGACGCTGCTCTCGGCGCTGGCGGCGGTGACCAGCCGGATCGGGTTGGTGGCGACGACGTCGACGAGCTTCAACGAGCCCTACAACGTCGCCCGCCGCTTCGCCTCCCTGGATCACCTGAGCGGCGGCCGCGCCGGCTGGAACCTCGTGACCTCGACCACGGATGCGGAAGCCGCCAATTTCGGCGCCGACCGGATCGCGCAGCATGGGGACCGCTACGAGCGCGCGGAGGAGTTCGTCGACGTCGTCCTCGGCCTGTGGAACACCTGGGATGACGGGGCGGTGATCATCGACCGGGAATCGGGCCAGTTCTCCAAGCCGGATGGTTTTCGTCCGCTGAACCATCAGGGCAAGCATTTCGAGGTGCGGGGGCCGCTCAACATCTCGCGCACCCCGCAAGGCCAGCCGGTTCTGGTGCAGGCCGGCGCGTCGGGCCCCGGCAAGGATCTCGCGGCCCGCACCGCCGAGATCGTGTTCACCGCCAACCAGACGCTGGAGGAGGCGACTGCGTTCTACGGCGATCTGAAGGACCGGATGGGCCGCTTCGGCCGGGCGCGCGATGACCTCAAGGTGATGCCGGGCCTCTTCCCCGTGGTGGGCCGCAGCGAGGCCGAGGCGCGGGCGAAGTTCGAGGCGCTCCAGGAGCTGATCGACCCCGTGGTCGGACTCGCCCTGCTGGAGCGGATGGTCGGCAGCTTCGACCTCTCGGGTTACGATCCGGATGGGCCGGTGCCGGAACTGCCCGAGGCCAACGGCGCCAAGTCGCGCCAGCAGCTGATGTTCGACCTCGCCCGCCGGGAGGGGCTGACCCTGCGCCAGCTCTACCTGCGGATCGCGGGGGCGCGCGGCCATTCGCAGATCGTCGGGACGCCCGCCCAGATCGTGGATGAGATGGAGGAGCGCTTCCGGAAGCACGGCGCCGACGGCTTCAACATCATGCCGGCGACCCTGCCCGGGGGGCTCGACGATTTCATCGAGCTCGTGCTGCCGGAATTGCAGCGCCGTGGCCTCGTCCGCACCGAGTACGAGGGCCGGACCCTGCGCGGGCATCTCGGGACGCGGCCGCCGGCCGGTCATCCGCGGCAGGGGTGATCGGGCGATAGGGGGCCGGTCGGAGGGGGCAGGCAGTCTCGGCTTCTCTCCCTCCCAAGCAGCGTGCAGATTCACACTTCTCCAATCGCCCCTCAACCCTTTCAGAAGAAAGCGCTTTTCTCTTCCCGCAGGGGGGCTCAGCCCACCGACCGCGCTGCCTTGCCGAGGCTCAACTCCCCGCGAAAAAGATCCTCCATCGCGCGCCGGACGCGGATCGCTTCCTGGCCCGCATCGAAGGCGACATCGCTCCAGCGCACGGGCCGGCCGGCGGGCACGTCGGTCTTGAGCACCATGTCGTGGGCGAGCCCGATCGGCAGGGCGTCCTGGGCCAGGGACTCGGCCGCCGGAACCAGCTTGCCGTAGACCGTGAAGCCGCCCTCGCCGTCGAGCCGCTCGCCGGCCCGCAGCGCCCGCTTGGCGGTGGCCACCACGTCGCCGCGCCACTCGCCGGTGGCGCCCGTGGCCTCGCCGCGGACCGCGATGGAGGCCACCGAAATCCCCAGTTCCAGGCCGATCAGGTGATAGGGCTTGTAGGTCGCGGCGAAGCGGCCGGTTTCGTCGGTCTTCAGGCCGTACTGGGCGAAGCAGTCGCGCACGTAGGGACTCGGCGCCTCGAACACCGCGTAGACGCCCCAGCGGAGGTCCCGGAACACCGGACGCCCGTCCCGCTCCAGCGAGGAGACCACCTCGACGGTGCCACGCTCGCTGAGGCAGCCGCCATCCGCCACCGGCCGCAGGACGCTCGGCAGGTCGTCCACCCCGCAGGGCGGGAAGGCGAGGCCGTCGCGCGGGGGGGTGAGCCCGCAGGCATTGGCCACCGCGGCCATCTCCAGCGCCGACTTGGTGCCGTCGAGGAAGGAGTTGAACATCTGCGGGTTGAAGTCGCCCCCCGCGACTTGGCTCTCGCTGAAGCCGTAATGGCCCCAGACCGTGTCGGGCGTAGAGGCGTGGTAGGCGGGCAGGTACTTGGTGCCCTTGCCGGCGCAGATCACCTCCAGCCCGATGGTGCGGGCCCAGTCGACCAGCTCGGCGATGAGGGCGGGTTGGTCGCCCGAGGCCATGGAGTAGATCACCCCGGCCTCCGCGGCCTTGCGGGCCAGGAGCGGCCCGGCGAGCACGTCGGCCTCGACGTTGACCATCACGATGTGCTTGGCCGCCGCGAAGGCCTTCAGCGCATGGCGGATGCCGGCCGCGGGGCTGCCGGTGGCGTCGATCACGATGTCCACGAAGGGGCTCGCGATCATCGCGTCGGCGTCCTCGGTCACGAAGGTGGTGCCGTCCCGTGCGGCCTCCTCCATGCCGCGCGCCGCGAAGCGGGCCTCGTCCCAGCCCACCCGCCGCAGGGACTGGCGCGCCCGGTCCGGCGAGAGGTCGGCGAGGCCGGTCAGGTGGATCCCCGGCGTGCGGGGCGCCTGCGACAGGTACATCGAGCCGAACTTGCCGGCCCCGATCAGGCCCACCCGGACGGGCCGGCCCTCCTGCGCGCGCCGCTGCAGCTTGGCGAATAGGGACATGGCGGATCCTCCCCGGGCTGTCTGCGGTCGGTCGGGATCGGGGCCCCGTGCCCGCCGCGTTTGGTCTCGGTTGCGGGACCGGGATTACCATTCGCGCACGGCCCCGCCTACGCGACGGAGCGTGCCGTCGATCCGGCCGACGCCGCCCGGCTTGGGCGCCACGCGATCGGCCGGGGGGCTTCGTGCTGCACGCCGCCGTGCGCGAGGCGTATCCGGAGGTCACGGCGATGTGCCACGCGCGTACCCCCCCCCCTACGGCACCACGGTCATCCGATCCGCGTTCCGAACCGCCGCAACGCGCTCACCCTCTGCGGTGGTCATCGTCACCAGCCTGGATCGATAGGTGATGGTGGCGTTGTCGTGCAGCCGGACGGACCAGGGCAGGTCGACGGTGGGTCCGGTCGGCCTCAGGGGTTTGGCGCCGGGCGTGTCGCGGCTGGCCCACGCCACCATCGCCTCGAGCGCTTCCTGGCTCTCGAGCCAAGCGGAGGCCGGGGTGGCGTGCGGGGCCCAATCGAGGGGTGTCGCGAAGGCGACGTCGCCGGCCGGCTGCAGGATCCGGCTGACCTCCGCGACGAGGCGCGCCGGATCCGGCACGCAGTCGAGTACGTTCAGCGCGAGGATGCGCTGGAACGTGTCGTCTGCGAAGGGGAGAGACTGGGCGTCGGCGATCCAGAAATCCACCGCGTCGGCCTCGGGCGGGAAGAGATAGGTTTCCCGGCGTTCGTAGCGGTTGCCGAGGCGCCGGAGCGGGTAGCGCAGCAGGCCGTGATCGAGGATGCCGCGACCGATGCGCAGCAGGGGCCAGTTCACGTCCACGCCGAGCACCGGCTGGTCGCAACCGGCAGCCAAGTCGAAGGTGGTCCGTCCGGCGGCGCAGCCGAGGTCGAGGCCCGGCCCGCGCCCCGGTCCGAAGCGCTGGAGCACCTGCTCCTGGCCGCGCCGCACGCTGCCGGGCGGCTGTCCCGTGGCGCTCGTCTCGCGGTCGAACAGGTCACCGTAATGGTCGTGGGCGTAACGCGATTGCTGCTGCCGGGCGAGGTTGAAGGCGGATTCGGGTCCGACCGCCGCGCCCACCACCGCTTCCACCGCCGCGTTCTCGATGTTGCTCGCGAGGACGTGGTGGAGATTGGCCGACAGCCATCCGGTGAGATCCGGGACCAGCACCGGCACGCCCGCGATGATCGGGAAGCGTTGTCCGCACGCCGCATCGCGGCAGCGCAGGATCCCGGACACCACCGCGTTGCTCGTCGTCTCCGCGCCCGGTTCCAGCGTCAGGTTCCCCCGGCGGCAGACCGGGCAGACGGGTTTGAGGATGTCTAAATGCAGGCGGCGCATCGCGTCAACCGCTGATGATCGCGGTCGAGTAGCCCGGCGGCAGGCCCCAGCCCGGAGGTCCAAGGAGCGGCGCCCCGCCGCGTACGCGCCGATCCGCAGCCGAACCGGGATCGATGGCGAGCCGGAGAAATTCGTGTTCGATCTTGATGGTGCCGCGCACCCCTGTTGGCGCGATGGCGGTATCCGGCGGAAGCTTCTCCTGGCGTACGGTGCTCAGCCGATGGACCGGCGGACGTAAATCAACCCACACCATCTTATCGTTCCCTGTCACCCTCCGACTGTCTTCCTATAGGATAAATCGCGCATCGTGGCCAGTCAGAACTGTTGATTTAAACTTCAGTTTCGTATGATATGGGACAATCAACAAAGATACGAATTCTTATGCTTCATGTAACTTACATATGATCAGTAATTTGCAAGTAATATGGACGTAAATATTTGTCACTTGATCGCAAAGAAGAAATCACCTGTGGTATTATTTATAACCTAGGTCATAAACTTGAGGATGATTTCGCCCAGCGTCAAACCGATTGGCGATACGATCTGCGACAGGCGGCGACGGGCGTTCGACCCGCGTTTCATCCCGTAGCACCGGCGCGGGCGGGAGGCCTCACGGGAGGAGGGCGCGGCTGGGCTGACCCGCGACGATGGCTCTTGGCTTCCCGGAGCCGACTTCAATCAACCTCACGCGCCGGTCGCGCGGATCCAAGCCGCATTCAAGGCCGGGATCCCCGCCTCAGGCCGCCGCCCCCTTCGGCGTGGAGTCCGCCCAGACGGCATCCCAATCCTGCACGCTGTGACCCGGCGAGACCTCCCGATACAGCCGCACCGGTGGCTCGTAGTCCGGGGCTCGGATCGGACTGCGGATCTCGGCGTCCGGCAGGGCGTGCCGCGCCCGGCGCCGGGCCGGATCGGGAATTGGGACGGCGCCGAGCAGCGTCTTCGTATAGGGGTGCTGCGGGTTCCCGAATACGGCGTCCCGCGGGCCGATCTCCACGATCTCGCCGAGATACATCACGGCGACCCGGTGGCTTACCCGCTCCACCACCGCCATGTCGTGCGAGATGAACAGGTAGGCGAGGCCGAACTCCGCCTGAAGATCGAGCATCAGGTTCACGACCTGCGCCTTCACCGAGACATCGAGCGCCGAGACCGCCTCGTCGGCGACGATGAGGCGGGGGTTCAGGGCGAGCGCCCGGGCGATGCAGATGCGCTGCCGCTGGCCCCCGGAGAATTCATGCGGGAAGCGTCCGGCGGCTTCGGGGGGCAGACCGACCCGCGCCAGCAGGTCCTCGGCGCGCCGCCTCGCCGCGCGGGGCGTCGCGAGGCGGTTGATCAGCAGCGGCTCCGCCACCGCCGCGCCGACGCTCAGGCGCGGGTCGAGGCTGGCGAACGGGTCCTGGAAGATCATCTGCATGCGCTGGCGGCGGGTGCGCAAGGTCTTCGGGTCGAGGCCGGTAATGTCCTCGCCGTCGAGCAGGACCGAACCCGACAGCGGCTCGACGAGGCGCAGGATCGAGCGGCCGGTGGTGGACTTGCCGCAGCCGGATTCGCCGACCAGCGCCAGGGTCTCGCCGGCGGCGAGGCTGAACGAGACCCGCTCCACCGCGTGGACGCGACCGGTCACCCGGCCGAACAGGCCGGAGCGGATCTCGAACCGGGTCGTCAGGTCGCGCACCTCCAGGACCGGGCGCTCCAGGGCCTTGACGGTGTCGGGGGTCTCGACCGTCGGCGCCGAAAGGCCGGTGGCCCGGTCGACCACGGGGAAGCGCATCGGGCGGGCGCGGCCCGCCATGGTCCCGAGGCGCGGGACCGCGGCGAGGAGCGCCCGCGTGTAGGGCTCGGCGGGGGCGTCGAAGATCCGCGTGATCGGGCCGGCCTCCACGGCGCGGCCCTGGTACATCACCACGGTGCGGTCGGCGATCTCGGCGACCACGCCCATGTCGTGGGTGATGAACAGAACCGCCATGCCCTCCTCGTCCTGCAGGCTCTTGATGAGGTCGAGGATCTGAGCCTGGATCGTGACATCCAAAGCCGTCGTCGGTTCGTCGGCGATCAGGAGTTTTGGCCGGCAGGCCAGCGCCATGGCGATCATCACCCGCTGGCGCATGCCGCCGGAGAAGCGGTGCGGGTATTCGTGCAGGCGCGACCGGGCGGCCGAGATCCGGACCTTGTCGAGGAGCCGGAGCGCCTCCGCCTCGGCGGCGGACCGCGACAGGCCCCGGTGCCGGATCAGCGCCTCGGCGATCTGGAAGCCGACGGTCAGGACCGGGTTCAGGGAGGTCATCGGCTCCTGGAAGATCATGGCGATGGAATCGCCACGCACCCGCCGCATCTCGGCCTCGGGGGCGGCCAGCAGCTCGCGGCCCGCGAAGCGCACGCTGCCACTGACGCGGCTCGCGTCCCGCGGCAGGAGGCGCAGGACCGACAGGGCGCTGACGCTCTTGCCGGAGCCGGATTCGCCGACGAGCGCCACGGTCTCGCGGGGGGCGACCTCGAAGGCGACGCCGTGCACCACCTCGTGCCAGCGCCCGTCCGAGCGGAAGGAGACGGTGAGGTCGGAGACCGAGAGGAGCGGGTCCGTCACGGGCTTCACTCCTGATCCAGCGGGGTTCGACGGGGCGAGAGACCTCCCGGCAGCGCCCTCATCCTGAGGTGCCCGCGCCAGCGGGCCTCGAAGGAGACCTCCAGCAGGCCGCTCGATCCCTGGAGCCCTCTTTCGAGGCGGCTGCGCCGCACCTCAGGATCAGGGAGGCGGGTGGGAGATCCGGGAGCCGACCGCGCCATTCAGAGCACCCGCCGCGGGTCGAGGGCGTCGCGCAGCCCGTCGCCGATGAAGTTGATCGACAGCACCGTCAGGAAGATCGCGCCGCCGGGGAACAGCGCCCAGTGCGGGGCGACGTCGAGATGGTCCTTGGCGTCGAACAGCAGCCGACCCCAGGTCGGGATGTCGGGCGGGAAGCCGAGCCCCAGGAACGACAGGGTCGATTCCGCGATGATCGCCGCCGAGACCTCGATCGAGGCCGCCACGATCACCGGCCCCAGCGCGTTCGGCAGAATGTGGCGGCGCACGAGGTGCCCGGTCGTCGCCCCCTGCGAGCGGGCCGCCTCGACGAACTCCTTCTCGCGCAAGGTCAGGAACTGCGCCCGCACCAGCCGGGCGACCGGCATCCAGCGCAGGCCCCCGATCACCGCGACGATCATCAGGAACACGCCGCCCTGGCTGCCGAACACGGCCTTCAGGCTGTCGCGGAACAGATAGATCACGAGGAGCAGCAGCGGCAGCTGCGGCAGCGACAGGAACAGGTCGGTCAGCCACATCAGGACCGGATCGAGGAACCGGCGCGACATGCCGGCCAGCGCCCCGACCAGCACCCCGATCAGGCTCGCCACCGCCATGGCGGCGAAGCCGACCGCCAGCGAGATCCGGCCGCCATAGATCATCCGGGCGAGCAGGTCCTGGCCGAGGTCGTCGGTGCCGAACGGGTGGTCCCAGGACGGTCCCTGGAGCTGGGCCGCGAAGTCGATGTCGTCGATGGCGACCGGCCAGAGCAGGCCGCCGAACACCACGCCGGCGATGAGGAGCGCCAGCACGCCGACGCTGGCGAGCGCCAGCCGGTGCCGCCGGAAGCGCCGCCACGTCTCCCGCCCCGGCGAGGCCGGCGCGCGGGCGACGGGCACCGCCTCATCGGAGGGCGATGCGAGGGTCGAGCCAGCCATAGAGCAGGTCCGCGACGAGGTTGAACAGGATGACGAGGCCGGCGAACACGAAGGTCACCGCCATCACCACCGGCGTGTCGTTGGACAGCATCGCGTCGATCAGCAGCGAGCCGATGCCGGGGATCCGGAAGATCTGCTCGGTGACGATGGCACCGCCGAACACCGCGGGGATCTGCAGGGCGACCAGCGTCACCACCGGGATCAGGGCGTTGCGGGCGATGTGCCGGCGGGTCACCGTGCCCTCGGTCAGGCCCTTGGCGCGGGCCGTGGTGACGTAGTCGAGCCGGGCGACGTCGAGCGCCGAGGCGCGCACGTAGCGGGTGTAGGAGGCGGCCTGGAAGAAGCCCAAAACCGCCACCGGCATGATCGCCTGCCGCACGTTGGCCCAGACCCAGGCGAGCCCGGAGCCCGGCAGGTCGGCCTGATAGACGAAGGGCAACCAGCCGAGCTTGATCGAGAACAGCAGGATGAACAGCAGGCCGGTGAAGAAGGTCGGCAGCGAGAAGCCCACGAAGGCCAGCGTGTTGGCGACCTGATCGCCGAGCGAGTAGGGCCGGCGCGCCGCATAGAGCCCGACTGGAATCGCGATCAGCAGCGCCAGCACCTGCGAGGAGCCGACCACGAACAGGGTCGTTGGCAGCCGCTGCAGGATCAGGGTGTCGACATTCACGCGGCTGGCGAAGGAGAAGCCCCAGTCGCCGTGCAGCATGGCGGTGAGCCAGCTCAGATAGCGGGTGAAGATCGGGTCATCGAGGCCGAATTTCACCCGGAGCGCCGCGCGCACCTCGGGCGGCACGTTCGGATTCGCGGCGAGTTCGCCGAACGGGTCGCCCGGCGCCAGCGCCAGGACGACGAACAGGATCAGGCTGATGCCGAGCAGGCTCGGGATCGCGATCAGAAGCCGTCGCAGGATGTAGGCGGCCATGGCCCGCTCCTCCCGCTCAGGCCTCCCGGTACCAGTCGGGCAGGAACGCCAGGTCGTTGTCCCAGCCGCTGCGGGGCGCGGTGAGCGTGGCGCCCACTGCCGAGACCTCGGCCCGGTGGATCAGCGGCAGCACGTTCTCGGAGACCGCGAGGTCGTTGCACTGGATCAGCAGCGCCGCCCGCTTGACCGGGTCCAGCTCGCTCTGGGCGGCGTTGTAGGCCCTGTCGTAGGCCTCGTTGCGCCAGCGCACGACGTTGCGGCCCTGCCACTTGTTGGCCTTCTGGGCCACCTCCCAGGAGGCGTACATCAGCAGCCAGATCGCCGGATCGGCCTGCGTCATGCTGTAGGCGTACATCTCCAGGTCGGCGTAGAAATGCGTGCAGGTGTCGGGGTTGGCCGGGTCGGAGGCGAAGAACACCGAGCCGGTCACCGATTTCAGCTCGATCTCGATGCCGGCCTTGGCGGCCGCCTGCTTGATGATCGCCTGGGTCTTCTGGCGCGGCGCGTTGATCGAGGTCTGGAACAGGAGCTTGAGCTTCTTGCCGTCCTTCGCCCGGATGCCGTCCGGGCCCTTCGTCCAGCCGGCCTCGTCGAGGAGCGCGTTGGCGCGGGCCGGGTCGAAGGCGAAGGTCGTGGTCTTGGAGACGAAGCGCTCCGGCCCGTTGACCGTGTTGCCGGTGGCCCTGCCGGTGCGGCCGTAGATGAACCTCTCGATCGACTTGCGGTCGACCAAGAGGTTCATCGCCTGGCAGACCTTCGGGTCGGAGAAGGCGGGGTGCTTGGTGGTGATCGAGGCGCGCTCGCCGTCGACCTCGACGTTCGGGTCGGTGGCGTTCAGAAGCAGGAATTCCAGCTTGCCGCCGTACACCACGTCGACCCGGCCCTTGCCGCCGGCCTCCAGGCGCTTCAGGACCTCGTCCTCGATCAGCATGTTCCAGGCGTAGTCGTACTCGCCGGTCTGGAGCACCGCCCGGGCGGCCGAGACCGCGTCGCCGCCGCCCTTCATCTCGATCGTGTCGAAGTAGGGCCGGTTCGGCAGGTGGTAATCCGGGTTGCGCTCGCCGCGGACGATGTCGCCGGGCCGGAACTCCACGAACCGGTACGGGCCGGTCCCCACGGGGGCGAGGTTCTGCGGCGCGTCCCGGGACTTGGCGCCGCTGTAGGGCCCGAACAGGTGCTTCGGCAGCACCATGCCGACGATGCCCACGAAGGCGTCGCACCAGTAGGGCGTCGGCTTGTCGAACAGGACCCGGACGCTCAGGTCGTCGATCTTCTCGACCTTGCAATCCTTGTAGGAGCCGGCCGTCACCGCCGCGGTGGCCGGGTCGCGGGCATACGCCCAGGTGAACACGAGGTCGTCGGCGGTGAGCGGCTTGCCGTCATGCCACTTGACCCCCGGCTTGAGCGTCCAGACCACAGAGCGGCCGTCGGCGGCGAGCGCACCGTTCTCCTTGGAGGGGATCGTGGCGGCCAGCACGGGCACGAGGTTGCCGTCCGGGTCCCAGGCGGCGAGCGGCTCGTAGAAGATCCGCGAGGCGTCCTGGTCCTTGGTGCCGACCGCGAAATGCGGGTTGATCAGGGTCGGCGCCTGCCACCAGAGCAGCTTGAGCGCACCGCCGCCGCCGGCCTTGGCGGGCTTGTAGCCGGCCCGGATATCGGCCGCCATCGCGACGCCGCTGCCGGCGAGCATCAGCCCCGCCATGGGGGCGGTGAGGCCCAACGCCACCATCCGCTGCACGAAGGCGCGCCGCGACAGGCGGCCGTCCTTCACATGTCCGATGAGGCCCTGCAGATCCCGCTCGTCCATGATCATCCCTGGTTGCCGCCGCGAGCGGCACAGCATCATTCCGGGTGGGGCCTTGGCAAGGGGCGGGCCAGTGACGCTTCAATCGAAACGTGTTGACGATCCTGCATTCCGGACGCCCTCATGGCCCCGGGCCTGCATGCAGGAACGCCCGCGGATTCGATCGGTGCCGCGCCCGGAGACGACACGATGGATAACCGCAACGCCGTGTGGCGCCACGTCGACGCGCATAGAGAGCGGCTGATCGCCCTGTCCGAGCGGGTCTGGGGCATGCCGGAGGTCTGCTACACGGAACAACGCTCCTGCGCCGAGCACGTCGCCGAGCTGCGCCACCAGGGCTTCCGGGTCACCGAGCAGGTTGCCGGCATCCCCACCGCGGTGATGGGCGAGGCGGGGGAGGGCGGTCCGGTCATCGCGTTCCTCGGCGAGTACGACGCGCTGCCCGGCCTCTCGCAGGAGGCGGGAATCGCCGAGCCCCGGCCGCTCGAGCCGGGCGGACACGGCCATGGCTGCGGCCACAACCTCCTCGGCTCGGCCGCCCTGCTCGCCGCCACCGCCGTCAAGGACTGGCTCGCCGAGACCGGCACCCCCGGCCGCGTGCGCTATTACGGCTGCCCGGCCGAGGAGGGCGGCGCCGCCAAGGCCTTCATGGTCCGGGCCGGCGCCTTCGCGGATGCCGACATCGCGATCTCCTGGCACCCGGCGAGCTTCTGGGAGGTCGCGCCGCCGGCCGCGCTCGCCAACACGCGGGCGGATTTCACCTTCACCGGGCGCACCGCCCACGCGGCGGCGGCGCCGCATCTCGGACGCTCGGCGCTCGACGCCGTGGAGCTGATGAGCGTCGGCGTGAACTACATGCGCGAGCACATGCCCTCGGACGCGCGGGTGCACTATGCCTATCTCGATGCCGGCGGCATCGCGCCGAACGTCGTGCAGGCGCGGGCGGCGGTGCGCTACTCGATCCGCGCCCGCGACCTGCCCGGCATGCTGGCGCTGGTGGAGCGGGTGAAGAGGATCGCGCAGGGCGCCGCCCTGATGACCGAGACCGAGGTCGAGGTGCGGATCGTCAGCGCCGTATCGAACCTCCTGGGCAACACGCCGCTGGAGCAGGCGCTCCACGGGGTGATGGAGGAGCTGGGCCCGCCGTCCTTCGACGAGGCCGACCGGGACTTTGCCGAACACATCCGGGCGACGCTCGGCGACGGCGACATCGATGCCGTCTTCCACGCGATCGGGATGCCGCGCACCGCGGCGCCGCTCGCGGATTTCCTCGTGCCCCTCGACGCCCCGCGCAACCCCGCGATCGGCTCGACCGATGTGGGCGATGTGAGCTGGGTCGTGCCGACCGTGCAGGCGCACGCGCCCACGGTGGCGATCGGGACGCCGTTCCACACCTGGCAGGTGGTGGCGCAGGGAAAGACCCCCGCGGCCCACAAGGCGATGGTGCAGGTCGCCAAGGCGATGGCCGCCACCGGCACCCTCGTGCTCACCGACGCAGGCTTACGCGAGGCCGCCTGGCAGGAGCTGGCCCGGCGACGGGGCACGGCCGGCTACGTCTCGCCGCTGCCCCCGGAGGTGGCGCCGCCCCTGCGCATGTCCCTGGCCTGAGCCGGAGCGCCGGTGGCGCATGTCCAATCTTTAATGGACCGGACATGCGACCAAGATCTTCGAGGTCTATTATCTGAACGCGGAATGAATGAGGCTAATACAGCATAGAGCCTCAGATCATCGTTCGGATGGAGACAGGACAATGACGGACCGGAAGTCTATAGCCGCGGCGCTCGTGCTTACGACGATCCTCGGAGGCAGTGCCGTCGCGGCCGAACAAGCCGCCCAGCCGATGAGCACCAGCCAGGCGACGGTCGACAAGGATGTGGGCAAGCTGTCCAAGGACGGCGCGCAGGCGTTCCGGGATCTCCAGCTCACGCGGCTGGCCATCTTCGAAGCCAACCCCACCCAAGCCAAGGACATGGTCGCCAAGGCGCAGGCGGCCTTCGCGAAGGCGAAGACCGACGACGCGCTGTTCACCAAGGCCGAGGCCGATCTCAAGACGCCCACCGATCTCGCCGGCCATAAGGGCATGACGCAGCCGGCGACGACCGAGGCCAAGCCGGCCTCCACGGATCAGGTCGCCTGGGTGCCGGTCGACGCGCAACTGACGCTGGGCGACGATTTCGTGGCCACACCCGAGAAGGCCTCGGCTGTGACCGAGGCGAACAAGAACCTCGCCCAGGGCGACCAGAAGGGCGCGATCGAGAAGCTCAAGCTCGCCCATGTCGACGTGAACTTCACGATGGCGGTGTTGCCCCTCGACAAGACCATCGCCGACGTGAATCAGGCGGCGACGCTGATCGGGCAGGGCAAGTATTACGAAGCGAACGCGGCTCTGAAGTCGGCGCAGGACGGCATGCGGTTCGACGTGATCGATGCGGTCGCGCTCCCGCATACGGCCAAGGCGGCTCCGGCCGGCAAGACCGCACCGCAGGCGACGGGCACCACCGCGGGGACCAAGACCAGCAAGTGACGCGCGCCTGATCGGCTCCAGCGGTGGCCGGTGCACCCGAGGGGGCGCCGGCCGGCGCGGGAGCACGTGGAAACGGGGGCTTAGAGCCGTGCCCGCTGGAAACGCGCGTGGGGCACGACCCAAGACCACGGAGCCTCTGATCGGCCCTTCAACCCTCCCCCTCATCCTGAGGTGCCGGAGCGAAGCGCAAGCCTCGAGGGAGACTTTCAGAGGCCCTTACGATCTCTGGAGCCCTCCTTCGAGGACCGCTGATGCGATCACCTCAGGATGAGGTGGCGCGTTGGATGAGATCACCCGATCGCCTCGCTGTCGGGTGCCGTGTGCAACGCCATCGGGCGCGGTGCTAGGCGGCCTCCCTGCGCGTCACCACCAGCGCCCAGATCGTTGCCGGGATCCAACCGATGATCGTTAGGTGGAGGATGACGCAGAGAATGCCCTGAATCACCTTCCCGCGCAGGAACATGGCAAGCCATGGGGCCAGGAAGCAGATGATGATCATAATCATGGTTCGGACAGCTCCTTGAGCGGCGAAATGGGTTGGCAGCGACATAGGTTCCGCCCGCACGTCCTGTAGCCCTCGCCGTTCAGGTTCCCGGAAAGATCAGCTCCTCGGCGTGGCGGAAGCCGCCGCCGACGCTTGGCGCACGGGCGCAGCAATGCGCTGTCGCGTTCTCCATCGGCAAGACGCTGCGCAATCGAGATTGGAAGCGCCATTTTTGCCGCATGCCTCTCAATTCGGCTGAGGAATACTGGTATTCCGGCGCTCGGCCTTCTTCCGGTGCGGCGCGGGTATTGACCGGCCGACGCAGCTCACGAACGATGCTCAGGTCCTGCATCGCCTCCCTTGCGCATCGCCGAGGTAAGGATTGCTCGTGCGTCGTCCGCTCTTCCTCGTGCTCGCCCTCCTGGTGACCACGGCCGCGCAGGCCCAATCCGGAAGCGGCAACGGAATCGGCAATTCCGGAGCCGGCAACGGCAACGGCAACGGGAATGGCAGCAACAATGTCTTGGCTGCCGGGGCCGCTGCGGGCGCGTCAAGTTCGGTAAGCATCGGCGGTAGCGGTAGCGGCAGCGGCCGGAACACGCCGGGGGTGTGGGCGCCGGGGCTCGCGGCGGCCGGGATCGAGAGCTGTCTCGGAAGTGCAAGCGTCGGCGGAGCCGGTCCGGGGATCGGCGTCACCATCGGCGGGACTCTGACCGACAAGGGCTGCAACCTGCGGCTCTACGCCCGGACCCTGTACAGCCTCGGACACCCGGTCGCGGCGACCCAGATCCTCTGCAACGATCCCGACGTCGCACTCGCGCTCGCCGTCGAGGGGGTGCGCTGCCTCGCCGGCCCTGGAGCCGAGGCGCAGCGGGCGGTCGGGTTCACGGGCTCCGAAGGCTACGTGCCGGTCGCCGACCTGGACCGGGAGGTTCGGACCGAGCCCGAGGATCTCCTCGCCCGGCCCACCCCCGCGAAGCGCCGCCGGCGCACCCATGCGGATCCTGGCCGGCGTCCGGCTGCGCCTGCTACGGCCCGGGCCGGTGCGCCAGCCCGTTCGAGGGCGGCGCAGGCGTCACCAGGAGGGGCGTGAGCAGCATCGCGATCTGGGTTCGGTTGTGAAGCCCGAACTTGCGCATGATGTTGCCGATATGCGTCTTCACCGTATTGGCCGAAATGCCCATCTCGTAGGCGATGCCGTCGTTCTGCGCGCCTTGTGCGATGAGCCGGATGATCTCCTGCTCCCGCACGGTCAGGGTGAGCCGGGTATCCGAGGGGGCGGTTCGGGCAAACGGTCGGGCCATCGTGACCTCCTTCTGCATCGGGACATGCCCGACAGGGCGTGATCATTCGATTTTGAGCGCTTCGACTGGGTCGAGCCGCGAGGCCCGGTGGGCCGGGTAGTATCCGAAGAAGAGGCCGACCAGCGCCGAGAACCCCACCGACAGCAGGACCGCCTGTGCGTCGATGATCGTCGCCCAACCCGCCGATCGGGCGACGGTGAGCGAGAGGGTGGTCCCGACGATGACGCCGGCAAGCCCGCCCAGCAGGCACAGCACCAGGGCCTCGGCCAGGAACTGCAGCCGTATGTCGGCGCCGCGGGCACCGACCGCGCGCCGGATCCCGATCTCGCGGGTGCGCTCGGTCACGGTGACCGTCATGATGTTCATGATGCTGATACCGCCGACCAGCAGCGACACCCCGGCGACCGCGGTGAGCAGCAGCGCGATCGTGCGCGTGGCGCCGCGCTGGGCATCCATCGCCGCGGCCGGGTCGGAAACCTTGAAGTCGTCCTCCTGACCGTCGATGATCCGGTGGCGCTGGCGGAGCAACGCCTCGATCTCGGTGCGGGCCCGGGCCATCGCCTCGTCCGAGACGGCCTTGGCGACGATGTAGGCGACGGCATCGCGGTTGACCCCGCTGGCGCTGCCGAGGAAGCGCAGCTTGGCCGTCTCCAGCGGGACGAAGACGACATCGTCCTGGTCCGGCCCCTTCGCGTCGAGCACGCCCACCACCTCGAAGGGCACGCTCATGATCCGCACCTCGGCGCCGACCGGGCTGTCGCGCCCGAACAGCTCCTTGGCCACGACGCTGCCGAGGATCGCGACCTTGGCGGCGGTGGTCTGCTCGGTGCCATTGAACGTGCGCCCCGCCGCGACGAGCCAGTCCCGCACGAGAAAATGCCCGTTCGTGGTGCCATTCACGGTGGTGCTCCAGTTCCGGTTCTCGTGCACGATCTGCGCACTTCCGGAGAGCGATCCCGCCGCGGCGCGGATCTGCGGCACCTGCGCCAGGATCGCGTCGACGTCGCCCTCCGTCAGCGTCAGACGGGTGCCCGCCTTGAGCCGGACTCCGTCCTTCTTGGCGGTCCCGGGATTGATCATCAGGACGTTCGCGCCGATGGCGCGGATCTGATCGGCGACCTGTTCCTGCGCGCCGCTGCCGATCGCCAGCACCGTCACCACCGAGGCGACGCCGATGACGATGCCCAGCATGGTCAGGAAACTGCGCATGGGATTGAGGCGCAGGGACCGGAGAGCAACCAGGAGTGTCTGAGACAGACTCATGCGGCGTCCGCCCGCCTGGATCCGCGGCGCACGTCATCGACGACCACGCCGTCACGCAGATGGACCGTGCGCGCGCAATGGGCCGCCACGGCAGCGTCGTGGGTGATCATCACCACGGTCTGACCGCCGCGGTTGAGCTCAAGGAACAGGTCGAGGATCTCCGCGCCGGTCCGGCTGTCGAGGGCCCCGGTCGGCTCGTCGGCCAGGAGGACCGCGGGGTTGCCCACCAGGGCTCGGGCGATCGCCACCCGCTGTTGCTCCCCCCCGGACAGCTGGGAGGGGAAGTGCCGCTCCCGAACCGACATGCCGACCGCTTCGAGCGCGGCTCGGGCGCGCAGACGGCGCTGGCGCGGCTCGACGCCGGCATAGATCAACGGCAGCTCCACATTCTCCATCGCGGTGCTGCGCGGGAGCAGGTTGTAAGACTGGAACACGAAGCCGATCCAGTTCCGGCGCATCCGAGCCCGGGCATCGTCGGACAGGCGCGCCGTGTCCTCGCCGTCCAGGCGGATCGAACCCGAGGTCGGGCGATCGAGGAGACCGACCATGTTCATCAAGGTGCTCTTGCCCGATCCCGACGGGCCCATGATGGCGACGCACGCACCCGCTTCGACGTCGAGCGTGATGTTGCGGATCACCGGTACCGACACGGTGCCGACCCGGAATGTCCGGTACACGGCCTCAAGGGAGAGGAGCGACATGTCAGAACCCCAGTCGTACACCGAACATGCGGCGGCCCGCCGGCAGCTCGGCCTGCCCGACCACGATCTCGCTGCCCTCGGCCAGGCGGCCGGCCGATCGCAGGGCCACCAGGTCGGCGCTGGTCGCGCCGGTCTCGACCCGGACGGCTTCCAGGCGGCCGTCCGCGCCGCGCACCCAGAGCGCGGGCACCGCTGAGTCGCGCGGCGCGCTGCCGTCGGGCCGGAAGCGCAGGGCGGCCAGCGGGACCTTCAGGACATTCTCGTCCTTGTGGATCGTCAGCTTCACCAGGGCGGTCATCCCGGGCAGGAGCAGGCCGTCGCGATTGTCGGTTTTCAGGACCACCGTGTAGGTGACGACGTTCTGGGTCACGAGCGGCGCCTTGCGGACCTGTCGGACCACGGCCTCGAACCGCCGGCCCGGATAGGCGTCCACCCCGAAGGTGGCGCGCTGCCCCGCCGCCACCCGGCCGATATCGGTCTCGTCGACGCGGGCATGGACCTCCATCTCGGCGAGGTTCTTCGCGATGTTGAAGGCCGTCCGGACCTCCAGGCCCGCCGCCAGAGTCTGGCCCTGGTTGACGAAGCGGCCGACCACGACGCCGTCCGTGGGCGAGCGGATCACGGTCCGGTCGAGGTCGATCTCGGCGCCCCGGAGGCTCGCTTGGCGCTGGGGCACGGCGGCGCGGGCCTGGGTCAGCTCGGCTTCGAGGCGCCGGACCTCCGCTACGGCGGCCTCCACCGCAAAACCGTTGAGGTCGAGCACCGTGCTCGCCTCACGCGTCTGGGCCTTCCGGGCGGCGAGATCGGTCTGTGCCTCCTCCAGGGCGGCGGGCGCGGCGACCTCGCGGGCACGCAGGGTGACCTTGCGGTCGAGATTGCGCTCGGCCGCGAGCTGCACGGCCTGCGCGCTCTCGACCTTGGCCTGGAGCACCGCCTTGTTGCCGCGGATATTGTCGAGATCGATCCGGGCTCGGTCGAGGCGGGCCTGCTGGACCTTCACGTTGGCCACCGCCATCTCGAGGGCGGCACGGCTCTCCTCGACCTTGGCGACGAAGCTGCGCTGGTCGAGTTCGGCGAGCGGGTCCCCGAGCCGGACCCGGTCGTTGAAGTCCACGTACAGCTTGGCGATCTGCCCGGCCAACTGCGAGCCGACCTCGACCGTGTCGACGGGTTGTACGGTGCCCGTGGCGGTGATGAGCTGCTCCAGGGCGCCGCGCTGGATCGTCGCCATGATGAAGCGGCCCGGTTCGGACGCCGCGGCGGCAACCTCCCTGCGTCCGGCCGCGGCGGCAGCCGGCGATCCGCCCGGTGCGGAGACGAAGCCGCCGCCCTCGGGATTGGCGTAGGTGAGCAGGGCGAAGGCGGCCATCGCCGCAAAGCCGAGCGTCATCAGGTTGTCGGGCAACCAGCGCGCCACGTGCGAGACCTCCCACTGACCGTCTCGCAGGCCCGGAACGACCCGGATCGTGCGGCGGTGGCCTCGAATCGACGTCCGGGCCTTGGTAAACTGGTTGCAGAGATTGCGGAGCTTTGGAATTCAGAACAAGCACGTAGGTATCAGTACGTATATCAGTATCGATTGACGCGATTATTCAAAAATACCCTTATATTCGGCGATAGCTGGTGTTTTGAATATTGATAATGGCGACAGAGTAGGAAATAAATGGCAATTCGAAGACAGTAAAAACTCGTGCAATGCTCAGAGCATATAATTTCGTGCCGCCCTGCGGATCAGGATTTGTATCGAGTCACATCCTGTCTTGATCATGACCTTTGCGCGATGAATTTCAACGGTTCGGTAACTGATATCCAAAATCTGACCGATCTCTTTATTCGTGTGCCCGAGGAGAACGAGATCGAGGACGTCGCGCTCCCGCCTGGTCAGGCGGCTCACCCGCACGTTGAAGGCCGCATCATCGTCGTCAGGCGGCGGCGACGTCCCATTGCCGAGGGCAAGGGCTGCCCGGACCGATTCGAGCAGAAACGCCGCCACGAACGGCTTCTCCAGGAAGTCGTGGGCCCCGAGCTTCATGGCGCGCACCGCTGTGGGAATGTCCCCGTGGCCCGTCATGATCACGACCGGAACCGTCGCGCCGGCTGCCCGGAGGCGGGCCAGCATCTCCAACCCATCGATATGCGGCATGCGCAGTTCGGCCACGACGCAGCCGTTCAGGCGGCCGGGCTCTTCGAGCAGCGTCGCCGCGCCGGCATGCTCCACGACGCGATGCCCGAAGACGCCGAGCAGGAGCGCGAGGGCATGCCGCATCGCGTCGTCGTCATCGACGATGTGGATCGTCGAGACGGGGACCATCCTCATGTCAGTCCTCCGCCACGGGCAGGGTGAAATGGACGGTGGCGCCCCCGGTGGCGGGGCTGTCGACCCAGAACCGGTCGCCATGGGCATGCACGAGGGACCGGCTCACCGACATTCCGACCCCCATCCCGGCGGGCTTCGTGGTCACGAAGGGCAGGAAGAGCGTGTCGGCGATCGCCTCGGGGATGCCCGCGCCACTGTCGCAGACGCTGATGCGGACCACGCCGGCATCCTGCAGGCCTGCAACGATCGCCAAGTCGCGGCGCGCCGTCGAGCATGGCCTCGCGGGCGTTCCGGATCAGGTTGACCAAGACCTCCTGGATCTGCGCCCGGTCAGCGAAAACCCGGATGCCGGGCGGCCCGGGATCGATCCGCGTCACGACACCCTGCTCGCGGGCTTCGACCAGGGCGAGATCGCAGGCCTCGCCAATGAGCCCCGCCACGCTTTCGGAGCGCCGCTCCGTCTCGCCTCGGGTCACGAAGTCGCGTAAGCGCCGGATGATCGCCCCCGCTCGCTGCGCCTGCCCGGTCGCGGCGGCCAGCGCGTCGCGGGCCGGCGCGATCCGGTTGGGCCCGGGCTCTGCGAGGAGGCTGTCGCAAGCGGCCGCGTAGATGCTGATTGCCCCGAGCGGCTGGTTGAGTTCGTGGGCGAGTGCCACGGCCATTTCGCCCGTGGCGGAGAGCCGCGCGACATGGATGAGATCCGCCTGGAGCCGCTGCAGGCGCGCCTCGGCCTGGCGGCGCGGGTCGATGCAGTACACGATGCCGCGCAGTCCCGGCGCGCTGGGGCCGCGGCCACGCTCGGCCCGCCCCTGCGACCGCATCCAGCGGATCGCGCCGCTGATCGCGGAAGCCCGGGCCGCGCGGTCCTCGGGATAGACGACGGTCTCGAAGGCGTCTTGGTCGGACAGGAGCCGGGCCGGAACGCCGAGCACCCGGCGGCAATTCTCCGAGGCGGTGACGCGCCCGGTCCTGGGATCGAGCGACCACGTGCGGATGCCAACCTCTTCGAGGGTCTCGCGCAGATCGCGCGTCAGCAGGCCCTCCCGCCCTGGCCGCCATGCGGAGTCGTTGCTTTCCGGTGCCTGCACCGCCGCGCCTCCTCTCCGTCCTTGCGGCCCGCACCGACGGAGCGGGACCTGCGTTATTGTTGAGTATCATATAACGCAATTTGCCGTATTAGAAGCATCATTATTGAATGGTTATTCGGATACATGGGCATTTTTCGGACGTTGTAGTGAACTGACCGATCAAATGTCCGAAAGATCCGGAATGATGATCAGTTTTTTGCGCTAGATGTCCTGGATAATTACAATAGATAAAAATATCATACCCCAAATTGAGTAACCATCGCGGGCTAGTACAGATTTGCGGCTATCGATGACTGATCAGGTGCAGCAACCTGAAGCTGTTGTTCGAACGGAGCAACGCATCGCATGGCTCGCCCCTGAAGGGGTTTGGGCATGCATCGAATGGGAGGTATGCGCCATGAGGACAATCCTGCTCTCCGCCGTCGCCGCCCTCGCCCTCGCCGGCATGCCCTCGATGGCGTCGGCTCAGGCGATCGGCAACGGCAACGGCAACGGCAACGGCAACGTCGGTTCCGGCAACGGAAACGCCAACGGCAACGCCAATTCCGGGGCCCTGAACGGCAACGGCAACGGCAATTTCAACTTCGGGAACCTCAACGGGAACCTGAACGGTAACGGCAATTCCGGCTCCGGCAACGGCAATCTGAACGGAAACCTCAACCTGTTCGGCGCCAGCGGAAACGGCAATGCCAACGGCAACCTCAACTCCGGCAACCTGAACGGCAATGCCAACGGCAACGTCAATATCGGGCGCGGCAGCATCGGCAACGGCAACCTGAACGGCAACGGCAACGCCGGCAACGTCAACGGCAACGGCAACGGCAACTTCAACGGTTTCCGTATCCTGCGGTGAACGGACCCGCGGTTCGGCGTGCGGCTTTCGAACCGCACGCTCCGGAACGTGTGAGGTGGCGGCCATCCTGTCCGGGATGGCCGCCGGCAGCTGCGCGCCAGTGACCGTCCGGCGCGGAACAGGGAGGAGCGCGATGAAGTCCCCACCCCTCTGCTTGGCTCTCCTCGGGCTGATCGCCGCGACCGCAGGACCGGCGCGGGCTCAGATCTTGTCCATTGGAAACGGAGTCGGCAACGGCAACGGCAACCTCGGGTCCTTGAACGGCAACAACAACGGCAATTGGAACGTCGGATCCGGCAATGGAAGCGGGAATGGCAACGGCTCAGGAGCGCCCGTGACAAACGGGAATCTCGGAGCCTTCAACACCGGCTCAAACAATGTCGGGGCGTTCAACGGCGGAACCGGCAATGCCGGCGCGTTTAACGGAGTTGGGAATACCGGTGCAGGCAACGGCAACAACAATGTCGGGGCGTTCAACGGCAACTACAATTCCGGCGCGTTCAACGGCAACGGCAATGTCGGCGGCGGCAATGGCAATCTCAACGGCGGTAGCTTCAACGGCAACGGCAACACCGGTGGCGGGAACGGGAACCTCAACGGGAACACGTCCATGCAGTCCCTCTTCCGTCGCTAGACCGCTCCCCGCCGAAGGGGGCACCGGTTCGGCGGGGAGCACCTCAGATTAAGAACGTGGAGCCGTACCTGCTCGCGCTGCGATCGGGCACGGCCCGACGGAGGCATCGATGCATCAAGCCCTTGTTCTTCTCGCCCTCGGCCTGTTCGGACCTGCACACGTCCAGGTGGTGCCGGATCCGGCGACCGCCGTCACGCCGCCGGATCGGCCGGTCTGGCTCGCGGGCGGCAATGGCAACGGCAACGGCAACACCGGCTCGAACAACGGCAACGGCAACCAGACGAACGGCAACGGGAATTTCGGCACCGGGAACGGGCGCGGCAACGGCGGCGGAGGCACGCCCCGGACCTGACGGGCCGAGACGCCGAACGGACCCCGCGAAAGGATCACGGAGGCGCGCATCGGCGCTGCTTCCTGTCCTCCTTCGGGAAGCACACGCTGATTTGGGGCAACCGCGTTCGGCACGAACGGCAGCGCAGGCAGCGCAGGTGGGTTAATAGCGACTTATATTTATTGAATTGATCGGATCAATATTGTATTCGTGCCGCGTGCTAACGCGAATGCCCGCGCACGGAGTGTATCCGATGGAAAGGCCCTGCTTCATGCGAGCCGGACGAGCGCCGACAGCGCTCGCCCTTGCTGTGACGGCGTGGTTTTCATCCGCTGCGGCAGCCCAGCCCTTGGATAAGGATCGCCACGCGGTGTCCCAAGCTCTGGACAGCGGAAACGACGCGGATCTGGTTCAGGACAAACGCTCGGATCTCCTGATCGAAACCCAGAATGCATCCGGGACGCTCGGCGTCGCGCTGCCGCTGGAGATCCGCCTCGTCCGCGTGCGGAACGTCTACATCGAGGCCATCAAGCTGCTCGGGCTGCCCCGCGGCGTGACGATCAGCGACTCCAGCAACACATACTCGTCGTCGAGCGACAACAACGACGTGGATGTGAGCGCCTGGGATCTGTCGAAGATCCAGATCACACAGAACGACCGGCGCGAGAGCAGCTTCTCGCTCGCCGTCGCGGCGATCTGGACCCCGGAATCCGGCGGCCATATCGATGTCGCGTCGAGCCGCCTCTCGGTCCACTTCGCCCCGGATCACCGGGCGCACATCGCCGCCGCCGATGAACCCGCCGAGCCCGAACAGCCCATGGCACCGGTCGGCGTGGAGGCCCCGCCAGTCCACGTCGCGGCCAGCCAAGCCGCCGCCAGCCAAGTCGCCGCCAGTGAAGTCGCCGCTACCCGTGAAGCACCGGCCGCCCAAGCGGGGCCGCCCCCCGCCGCCCCGTGGAGCACCGTAGCGATCGCCGGTCCGGCGCCGTCCCGCGCGCCGGACCCGGGATTGGACGGTCCGGTCGCGGATTTCCCACGCACCACGCCGCTCGCGAACCGGCCGACAGGACCCGATCCTCTCGTGGAGCGAGCCAGGGATCTGATACGGCGGGGCGATATCAGCGGTGCCCGCCGCCTTCTGGAGCACGCCCAGGCCCGCAACACACCGAACGCGACCTTTCTCCTGGCGCAGACCTGGGATCCCGCCCTGCTGCGGCGCTGGAACGTGCGTGGCCTGCGGGCCGATCCGGATCTCGCCACCGAGCTGTACGCGCGGGCCGCGGCGCAAGACCGGACAGACGGGCGGCTGCTCGACGCGGCGCGCCGCTGACGACAGGCCTTGCCGCACCCCCGTTCAGGCCGACGATCACCGAGGGACACGCACATGACGAGGCTTGCCCTGTCCGCCGCCCTTTTCGGGCTCGCCGCGCTGGCGTCCGGCCCTGTCGCGGGCGCCTCGGACACCGCCTCCGTCGAGGCCGCCCCCGCGACGGAGGCGGCCCTGGGCGAGCGCATGAACGCCAACACCGTCACCGTGGTGACCGGGACGCCCGGCGGGACCTATTTCCGCGTCGGCGCCGATCTCGCCTTCGTGCTGGATGACGGCGACAAGCTGCGGATCTTGCCCATCCTCGGCAAAGGAGCGGGCGAGAACGCCTACGACATCCGCTTCCTGAAGGGCGTCGATCTCGGCTTCGTTCGCACCGATACGCTTGACCAGCTGCGGCAGGACAAGCGCCTGAAGAACATCGAGCGGCACATCCAGTACATCGCCAAGCTGTTCGACGACGAGCTGCATATCATCGCGCCGAAACAGATCCGGACGGTCAGCGATCTGGCCGGCAAACGGGTCAGCTTCGACGTGAAGGGCAGCGGCACCGACTATAGCGGCCGGGCCATGTTCCGCGAACTCGGGGTCAGCGTGGAGGGGATCAATGTCGATCAGCCGTCCGCCCTGGAGATGCTGAACAGGGGCGAGATCGCGGCCGTCGTGTCGGTGGCGGCCAAGCCGGTCGCCTTCATCGCGGGCTTCGATCCTGGCGCGCGCTTCCATCTCGTGCGGGCGCCCTATCCGGACACGATCAGCGAAGCCTACGTCCCCGCGACCCTGACGCGGGCCGACTACCCGAAGCTCGTGGGCGAAGACACGGTGGAGACCGTCGCGGTGGGCACGATCCTCGGGGTCTATAACAGCGCGCGGGGATCGGCGCGCTACGAGAAGCTCGTCCGCTTCGTCGACGCCTTCTTCGGCCAGTTCGACAAGTTCCTGGCTCCGCAGCGGCATCCGAAATGGCGGGAGGTCAACCTTGCGGCCTCCGTGAAGGGCTGGACGCGCTTCCGGCCGGCGCAGGAATGGCTCGACCGCCGGTTTGAACAGGAGGCGGTTGCCCAGCCGGATCTGGACCGTTTCTTCCAGTCACAACCCGACCGGCCGGCCGGAAAGGAAGAGATCTACCAAGCCTATCTGAAGTGGCGTCAGGCTCGCTGAGGCGGACCTGCGCCTCGTGGTGTGCCGGCCGCATCGGCCGGACCCGAGCCGCTTTCTCATCCGAGCGAGACAGCGACGCGATCGAACGCGGTTTCGCGTTGCGGAGGCCCAGCGTCGACGGGACGTGGCAAAGCGCGGGCGACGACCTAGGTCCAGGGGCCATCCAGCGCGAGACCGAGCATGGCCTTCCCCGATCCGAACGAACCCAACGCGTCGTCGATCGACGATCTGGAGCTGGTCAACACCCTGATCGAGCGCAAGGACGGTGGCGAACCGGTCGACGCGGACATCCTGGCGCTGCTGACCGACATGGAACGGCTGGGTCTTACCGCGACGGACGCCTACGTCACGCTCGACGCCTACCGCCCGGGGCCGGCGGTCGGGGCGACGGGCGGCGACGAGGAGGACGCGGCCGAGAGCCGTTGAGCGCCGTGCTCGATCGCGGTGCCGTCGTGCTGCGCCCCGGCTCACCCGCCGGGACTGCGTCGTTTCCGCGATCAAGCCCGGATGGCCCTCTTCAAATCGAGCGAGGCTATTCAACCAGCGGTAAGTACGATGCGCACAATCGCATGGTCTCGTGATCGCGCGTAAGGCGGAAGAGAGAGGTGATCGTATTTGACAGTCAGCAGCTTTCTCAGAGGCACTGACCGATGGACGAAAAACGTTTCTCCGGCCGAACGGATTGTTTCAGCGCGGCGCATATCGTGGTCGAGGACACGGGTCGGCGGCTGCGCTGCCTCGTTTGGAATATGTCGGACACCGGCGCGTTGCTTGAAGCCGGTGAGGACGATGCGGTGCCGGAGGCCTTCACGCTCCTGACCGCGATCGACCAGACCTCGCGCCGCTGCGCGGTCGTCCGGCGCACCGGCGCCCGGTTCGGCGTCGTCTTCGTTGAAAGCTGAGCACATACGGCCCCTGCCGGCGGCTCGCCGATCGCCGCAATCGAACCGGACAGCGTTCCGGATCGTTGAGGGCGATGCCCGAATTGACCATCCCGCTCGTTTCGGCCGCCGTGTTCGTCGGCGTGGGCTGGCTGATCCTCCACGCCGGGCGGCCCTATGACGACGCGATCCAGCACACGCTGAGCGTCATCGCCCTGGTGATCGGATTGGCCGTCATGATCGGGCTGACGGCGAAGCTGCGGTCGCTGCTCGGCGTCGGACGGATGTCCCACCGGATCGAGGCCCGGTCGCAGGTGGAGCGCCCCGTGCCCGCGCGACTGCGCAACGAGTGAGGCCGGCGGCACGGTTGTGCCGGCCGGGACCCGGGCGCAGTGAAGCCCTGAGCGCGGCCCTCTCCTGCGCGGATCCCGCGCTTGAGTCGGAGCCGACACGCTCCGTCGTCCACGTCGGGTTTCGGATGGCGGGACTTGAAGGTGGATGCTCGATCCGAGGGGAGCCGCCGGCAACGCTGCGCCGGAGCGGACCTTCGACCGTCCTCTCCGGACGGGCCGCTCGCCCCGCAGGCTTCCGCGGCTCGGCATGGTCGAGCCTGAGGGCGACGCGATCCGCACGAGGGGATGCCCCAGGGGCGACACCACATCGGCGCCCGCGTCATTCGGACAGGGGCCGCTCGCCCTTCCGCTCAAACCCGGAATTTGGCATCCTGGGTCCGTGACGTTCTGGCTCGCCCTCCGGCAGCTGCTACCGCTCCTCGCGGCTTTCAGCCTCGCCCTGACGCCGGTGACCGCTTCCGCGGCCGCCACGAGGATGCACGCTTCCATGACGGCGCAGGCTCACGCCGCGCATGAGGCCAAGCCGGCCATAAACCCTGCCGGCATAGACATGGCGCGTATGGACATGGCCGACATGCCGTGCTGCCCGCCAGTCAAGGCTGAGAAGCCGGACTGCGCCAAGGCGGGCTGTCCGTTGATGGCGCTGTGCCTCGCCAGCATCGCCCCGCTGCTGCCGAGTGCGATCGCCATCAGGGCGCGAATCGCGACACACGCCGTGCTGACCTGGCCCGCCGCGGCGTCCTTCGCCAGCTTGCACGGGCCACCGCTGCCCGAGCCTCCCCGAGCCTGAACCCGAGCCGCCGGCGCTGGCGCCGGCACGGTGACGCGCGCCTGCGCGCCGCCCTCCCTCGCGTTCAGGAGACAGATTCCCGTGACCAAGACCCCTTTCGCGCGCGCCGTACCGGCCGCGCTGCTCGCCGGCGCCGTGTCGGCGGCCGCGTTCGCCCGGCCGGCCCTTGCTGACGTCAAGGACTACCGCTTCGAGCTCGTGCAGCAGGAGGCCAAGGTCGGTGAGGCCGTCATCGCGGTCCGCCTCGTCGACCGGCGGAGCGGCAAGCCGGTGACCGACGCCGTGGTTTTCGCCCAGCGCCTCGACATGGCACCCGACGCCATGGAGGAGATGGCCACCAAGGTCGAGCAGATCCCCTCGACCGAGCCCGGCATCTATCGCTTCAAGGCCAAGCTCTCGATGCAGGGCCGCTGGCGCCTCTCCCTGGCCGCCAAGGTCCAGGGCGAGATCGGCACGGTCGCGGACAAGCTGGTCCTCCAGGCCGCGCAATGACCCGCGCGGCCTGGTTCGCCGGAGCCCTCGCCGCGCTCGCGGCGGGGGGACTTGGCTATGCGGCGGGACGGCAGGACGGGCCGGTTTCGGCCCTCGTCGATCGGGCCCGGCACGGCGTCGCCGGCTTGCTGCCCGCCGCGCAAGGAGGTGACGCCGCGCCGGCCCCGTTCAAGCCCCTGTCGGGATCGGTGGTCTACTACCGGGACCCGGACGGGAAGCCCGTCTACTCGGCGTCGCCGATGGTCACGGCGGACGGTCGGGCGTTCCGGGCCGTGCACGCCAGCGAGGATGTGCGCTTCGACGACGGAGACGGCGAGGCCGTACCCGCCGACATGGCTGGCAACGGCCCGCAACCGGTCGAGGCGGCCAAGCCTGGCGGCGACCGGCGCATCCTCTACTACCGGAACCCGATGGGCCTGGCCGACACCTCGCCGGTGCCGAGGACGGACTCGATGGGGATGGACTACATCCCCGTCTACGCGGGCGAGGACGAGAGCGGCGTCGTGACGGTGTCGCCGGGAAAGGTCCAGCGCATGGGCGTGCGGACCGCGCTCGCGGAGCGCCGGGTCCTGTCTGTGCCGGTGCGGGCGCCCGGCAGCGTCGAGGAGGATGAGCGCCGCATCTCCGTCATCGCGATGCGCACGGATGCCTTCATCGAGACGGTCGAGCCGGTCACCACGGGGGACCACGTCCACAAGGGTCAGCCGCTGCTGCGCCTGTTCGCCCCCGAGATCAACGCGGTCGCGGCCCAGTACCTGACCTCCATCGGCTACGCGGGGGGCCGGCGGCGCCTGGAGAACCTGGCCATTCCGCCGGAGGTGATCGACGAGATCGAACGCACCCACACAGTCCCGCCCTCGATCGTCTGGTCCGCCCCGCGCGACGGCGTCGTGGTCGAGCGCAACGTCTCGGACGGGATGAAGGCCAAATCCGGCGACGTCCTGTTCCGCATCGTCGACCACACGCGCGTCTGGGTGCTGGCCGACGTGACCGAGCGCGATCTCGCCGGGGTCGCGGAGGGACAGAAGGCGACGGTGCAGGTGCGGGCCTTCCCCGACCGGGCCTTCACCGGGACCGTGACGCGGATCTATCCCCACCTCAACATGGAGACCCGGACCGCTCGGCTGCGCATCGAGCTTCCGAACCCCGACGGCGTCCTGCGTCCGTCGATGTACGCGGACGTCGCGATCGCGACGGGCGATGCCAAGCCTGTGGTGGCGGTGCCGGACGACGCGATCATCGACACCGGCGAGCGCCAGATCGTGCTCCTCGACCGTGGCGAAGGGCGCTTCGAGCCGAAGGCGGTGAAGGTCGGCCAGCGCGGCCAGGGCTATGCCGAGATTCGCGAGGGCGTCACGGCCGGCGACCGGGTGGTCACCGCGGCGAACTTCCTGATCGACGCCGAGAGCAACCTGAAAGCGGCGCTGCACGCCCTGGCTGCTCCGAAGGACGACCGGCCGGCGGCGAGCCTGGGAGGCAAGCCGTGATCGCGCGCCTCATCGGCTGGTCGGCCCGAAACCTCGTCCTGGTGCTGGTCGGGACCGTGTTCGCCGTGGCGACCGGCGTCCTGGCGCTCAGGTCCCTGCCGCTCGACGCCATCCCCGACCTCTCGGATGTGCAGGCCATCGTCTACACGGAGTATCCGGGCCAGGCCCCGCAGGTCGTCGAGGACCAAGTCACCTACCCGCTGACCACGGCCATGCTGACCGTGCCGAAGGCCAAGGTGGTGCGCGGCTTCTCGTTCTTCGGCGTCTCCTTCGTCTACGTCATCTTCGAGGACGGCACCGACCCGTACTGGGGCCGCTCGCGCGTGCTGGAATATCTCAACGGCGCGGCGAGCCGTCTGCCGGTCGGCGTGACGCCGACGCTGGGCCCCGATGCGACCGGCGTCGGCTGGGTCTACCAGTACGTGGTGGTGGCGAAGGAGCGGACGCTCGCCGAGCTTCGCTCGGTGCAGGACTGGGTGATCCGCTTTGGCGCCTCGCGGGCCGAGGGTGTGGCCGAGGTTGCGGGCGTCGGCGGCTTCGTGAAGCAGTACAACGTCGTCGTCGACCCGAACCGGATGCGCGCCCAGGGCATCAGCCTCAACAAGCTCCGGGACGCCATCCGCTCGAGCAACGCCGATGTTGGCGGTCGCACGGTCGAACTCTCCGAGTTCGAGTTTATGGTGCGCGGCCGCGGCTACATCCGAAGCGTCGGCGACATCGAGAACATCGTGCTGAAGACCGCGGGCGGCACGCCGCTGCGGGTCCGCGACGTCGCCCGGGTCGAGCTCGGCCCGGACGAGCGCCGCGGCATCACCGAGATGAACGGCGCGGGCGAAGTCACCGGCGGGATCGTCCTGCAGCGCTTTGGCGCCAACGCCCTCCATGTCATCGAGGGCGTGAAGGCCAAGCTCGCCGAAATCGCCACGAGCCTGCCGGCCGGCACCCAGATCCTGCCGGTCTACGACCGCTCGCAGCTGATCGACGCGGCCATCGACACCCTGCGGCACACGCTGGTCGAGGAGAGCGTCGTCGTCTCCCTCGTCTGCGTCGTCTTCCTGCTGCACGTGCGCAGCGCGCTCGTCGCCATCCTGATGCTGCCGGTCGGCATCCTGATGGCCTTCGCGGGCATGAAAGCGCTCGGGATCGGCGCCAACATCATGAGTCTGGGCGGCATCGCCATCGCGGTCGGCGCCATGGTCGACGCGGCCATCGTCATGATCGAGAACGCCCACAAGCACCTGGAACGGGCGCCGCCGGAGAAACCACGCGTCGAGATCCTGATCGAGGCCGCCGCGGAGGTGGGGCCCTCTCTGTTCTTCTCGCTCCTCGTCATAACGGCGAGCTTCCTGCCGATCCTGACCCTGGAGAGTCAGGAGGGGCGGCTGTTCGGACCGCTCGCCTACACCAAGACCTTCGCCATGGCGGCGGCGGCGCTTCTGTCGGTGACGCTCGTTCCCGCCCTGATGGTGCTGTTCGTGCGGGGGCGCATCCTCCCGGAGCACCGCAATCCCCTCAACCGGATCCTGATCTGGCTGTACCGGCCCCTCATCGCCGGCGTGCTGCGGGCCCGGGTCCTGACCATCCTGCTCGCCGCAGGCGTTCTGGCAGCGACCGCCTGGCCCGCTTGGCAACTCGGCTCCGAGTTCATGCCCGCCATCGACGAGGGCAGCCTCCTCTACATGCCGACGACCCTTCCGGGGATCTCGGTGACCAAGGCCGGCGAACTCCTGGCCACCCAGGACCGCATCATCAAGAGCTTCCCGGAGGTCGCCTCGGTCTACGGCAAGGCTGGACGCGCCAACACGGCGACCGATCCGGCGCCGATGGAGATGTTCGAGACCGTCATCGCCCTCAAGCCGAAGGCCGAATGGCGCCCTGGCGTCACCCTCGCCAGTCTCAAGGCCGAGATGGACGGGGCCCTGCAGTTTCCGGGGGTGTCGAATGCCTGGACGCAGCCGATCCGCGCCCGCATCGACATGCTCTCGACCGGCATCCGCACGCCGGTCGGCATCAAGGTGCTTGGGACCGACCTGACGCAGATGGAGGGTGTCGCCCGGCAGGTCGAGGCTGCGATCCGGACCGTGCCCGGTACGTCGAGCGCCTACGCCGAGCGGGTCATCGGCGGCTACTTCCTCGACATCACGCCGGATCGCGAGGCGCTGGGACGCTACGGCCTGATGGTCGGCGACGTGCAAGACGTCATCGCGACGGCGCTCGGCGGGCAGGCCGTGACGAACACGGTCGAGGGCCGCGAGCGCTACACCGTGAACGTGCGCTACCCACGCGCCCTCCGCTCGGACCCGCGCGCCATCGCGGATGAGGTGCAGGTGCCGTTGCCGACGGGCGGCACGGTGCCGCTCCGCGAAGTCGCCAGGGTTGAACGCACGCGGGGTGCAACCGCGATCCGGACCGAGAACGGACGGCTGGCGGTCTACATCTTCGTCGATATCGCCGGCCGCGACCTCGGAGGCTATGTGGCCGAGGCACGCGCGGCGGTGGCTGAGGCGGTGACGCTTCCGCAGGGCACGACGCTTCAGTGGAGCGGGCAGTACGAATACCTGGAGCGGGCCGAAGCGCGACTGCGGATCGTGGTGCCGCTCACGCTGCTCGTCGTCTTCCTGCTCCTCTATCTCAACTTCCGGCGGCTCACCGAGACGCTGATCGTGATGCTGTCGCTGCCCTTCGCCCTGGTCGGCGGGGTGTGGCTGCTCTGGTGGATGGACTTCAACCTGTCGGTCGCGGTGGCGGTCGGCTTCATCGCCCTGGCCGGAGTCGCCGCCGAGACCGGCGTGATCATGCTCGTCTATCTCGACCATGCCCTCGACGCGGTGCGGGCCGGATGCCGGCGCGAGGGCCGCCCCGTCGCGCCGGCGGATCTGCAGCGGGCGATCATGGCCGGGGCCGTCGAGCGTGTCCGGCCCAAGATGATGACGGTGGTCGCCATCATGGCCGGGCTCCTGCCGATTCTCTGGAGCACCGGCTCTGGCTCGGAGGTGATGCAGCGCATCGCGGTGCCGATGATCGGCGGGATGGTCTCCTCGACCCTCCTGACGCTCGTCGTGATCCCGGCGATCTACGCCCTGGTGAAGGCGCCCGCGCTGCCGCAGGGGGCCGAGCCCGTGCAAACGGGAGAGGACGATTCAGGGCGACACGAGAGCGTTCCGGCGTGACGGGCTCGCGGGCTATCGGAGCTGGCGCTCCGACGGGGCGTCCCGGCGCAGGGGCTGACCGCGGTCGTGGTGACCGGGGCCCCGGCTGCGGCCGGTGCCGTAGCCCGGGTCGCGCGATCGGGCATCGGCGCCTTCGCGGTGGAGTCTGCGGTGTCGCGGACCGCCGCGAGCGTCAGCCGAGGTGTCCAGTCTGACGGTGTTCGAACTACCGCGTGAGGTGCGCCGTCCCCACGGCCTTGACGAAGAGGGCCTGCATGGCCGCATTGATGTCGCCACCGGTATCGACCTGGAAAAACAGCCCTGGAGAAGCGCAATTCTGCATGGCGGTCGATATATTCGGCTGGAATGGCGCGACGTACTGATTGTAGAACCCGTTCGTTGGCAATGGGTTGTAGGTTGTATACAGGACTGCAATCCGGATGCCGCGATTTTTGAGCGGCGTGCAGTAATCATATTGATATCCGACGGTCGTGATCGTTCGGCCATTATAGGTCATATTCTGGCTACCATAGCCGGGATACTGTTCGTCGATGAGTCCATCTGTCACGATGAATAAAACTTCCTGCGGCGTGTCGCCGGACGCATTCGTACCCTTCCCCGGGTTGGGAATGTATGCGCTGTTGGCCATCGCTTGGTCGAACTGAGTATCCGTATCATTGTTGCAATTGGTCGCGGTCAGGCATCCGTTGCTGTAGACCTGGAGCATCTGAATCTTGCTCGTATCGCTTTTGGCGGATGCAAGATTTGAGGTCAGGTTTGTAATCGTCTTGAACGATTGGTCGAACGTGTAGGTGGCAACGCGATAGACGGCTTTATTGCTGGCTTCCGTGTTGGCCGCAGTCTGTATGAGATTGGATGTCGCCTGCTGGACAAGGTCGATCCGGAGCGTGACACCGAGTTGGCGGGCGAGGGCATAGTTGTCTTCCCCGTTGGGATTGCCGGCCACGTCGTTTTGGGTCGGGTTTGTCTCGTGGCACGCGAAGGCGCAGCCACCCTGTTGCTGCGTGTGCGCGACCATGGTGTTGATGTCGGTCTGATTGGCCGCGATGCCCATCGACGGTGAGGTGTCCAGAAGCAGGTAGAAATCGATGTTGGGCGCCGTGGAGCTCGACACGCTCGATGTGCCGCTGATCGGCATGGATTTCATGTTCAGTAGGTTCGCGAAGGCGTTCAGGGATTTACTGGAGAATTGGACCGTCGTGACGCGGTTGATGGTGCCGTTGGCGGATGTCGTATCCGAGACCGTGACGGTGGGTGTCGTCCCGTTCGTCCCTTTGACGACGCCGGCCTGCGCGTTGAACATGGTCACCGCTGCGGCTTGAGCGGCCGTCGACTGAAGAGCCATTCCGCTGGGCGACGTGGTCATCAGCGCCGCAGCATCGGCAATGGCCCTGAGCTGGGACTGTCGGCGCCCGGCGAATGTATAGTCCAGGGACATGCCGAGGACGCCAATGATCGGCAGCGAGGCCAGGGCGAAAACGATGGCAACGTTGCCTCTCGTGTCCCGAACGAACCGCGAGAGCAGGGATGGCGGCATGTCGTGTCCGATGTCTTCAAGAGGTTCGCGGCGGAGAGGCGGCTCAACTGCCGGTGTATGAAATCGAAGCGACGGAGCGCGGGCTCATATAGAGCGCGCTCGATATCACGAAGGGCCCCGTGATCTTGTAGCCAATGGCCGGGGTAAAGTTGTATGTCACGGTGGCAAGAACCACCGAAGCATTCGGCAAGCATACGCCAGCGGGGAGGATCACGGTTGAGCCGGGGCTCAGGGCGGTCGCGTTCAGACTCTGGCTCCACGTTACGGTCGCCACGCCGGAGGACGAAACCGAGAATTCTGTGAGTACGATGCTCAGCGCGGAGGTGTTGAACGGCGCCATGACCTGAGACGAGGCATTGAGGACCGTCTGCATATCGTTTTTGGTCATCGTCGAGTACTGCGTGGCCAGATCCGCAACAGTCCTGGCCGTCCGTGTGACCTTGCGATAGGCGGACGCCGCCTGAGACAATTGATATCCACCTAGGACAAGCAGCAGCAAGATCGGCAAGATGAGTGCGAACTCGGTTGCCGATACGCCGCGGCAATCGCTGGCGATGCCTTCGAGTGCCCGAGGCAGAAGGCGCCGTCTCATTGATAGGGCTCGTTCTTGAAGACCGCAGTCGCCAGCAGCAGATGGCGGTTCGCTTGCTGATTTGTGACGTTGAAGTTTAAGGCTTTCACCACGGGCAAGAGATACATGACCCGGATGACAACGATGCTGTTCGCGCCACCGAGATTGAAAGACCACTGGTTGGTGACTTGGCCTGATGCGTTGTAGGTGATCGCCGGCGCGGATGTATTGGAGCTGGAAAAGCTGCTGTAGACTTGAGCGTCGACCATGACGTTCGAACAGGAAAGGATCGAAGGCAGGTTTCCGCACAGGGCAGCCAGGAATTGTTGCTGCGTCATGCCGGCCGTCTGATCGGCGCCGGTGAGAACCGGTCGGGTGACCTTCTCCGTGGCAACCTCGAGGGCAGACTGGCACAGGTAGACGAGGCCCAATTGGAGGGCCGCAATCAGCAAGGCAAAGAACGGTACCGCCACAAGGGCGGTTTCGACGGCCGTCGCACCGGAACGGTCATGCCGGAAGGTCCGCCCAAGTTTCTGGATTGCCGGTCGGAGACCATAGCAAGCCCGGGGTGGCGATCGGAACAGCATGACAAGGGCACAAAACCTACAGACGTGCGCCCGATCGAGCAAGCAAGCAGAAAATCTATAAAATGTTAATCTGGAAACAGATTCGGCCTGTTTTGTGTGGAAACTTAACAAAACACGTGATTATTGGACGATACAACTTCGAAGCGAATAATCATACAATCTGTCGTGAATCTAAGAATTTCCGCGGTGCATCATCATTCTAAACAACTCTCATATCGTTTACACAATATTATTCAACGGGCATGACGGAATTCATGCTGTAACGTGATGGATTTCATGCACGGTATAAGCGCTCAGGGTTCGCGATAAGAGACTTTGCCCGCGCGACGTCAGCCCGTGTTTGGGCCTTTCGACCAGCAGGGTAATCCTGGGACAGCCGGTGAGATCGAAGAGACGGCGGACGCCGCTGCGTCGCGAAAGGTTTCCGGGCGTGATCGCGGCGGGTAACCGTCGCGATGATCGCGGCTGAGCTTGGGAGGGTGTTGGTTGTAAATCCGTGCGCCCCACGGCCTCAGTGCCGGTAGCGTTCGGCCAGTGCCATCAGTGCCTGAGCCAGCTCCGTCAGGTTGGCCGAGGCCGATTCGACCTGCCGGGTGCCGGCCGCCGTCTGCTGGCTCGCCTGCCGGATGTTCTGGAGCGCCCCCACGACCTGCTCGATGCCGAGCTGCTGCTGGTTGGTCGAGGCCACGATCTGCTGGAAGACCTGGGTGCTCTCCTCGACCTTCGCGGTGATCTCCTCGATCGTCCGCTGCGTCGTGTCCGAGCGGGTCTTGCCGGTGGCGGCGCGCTTCACCGCCTCCTCGGTCAGCATCACCGAGGTGTTGATGCCTCGCTGGATCTCCCCGAGGATGCCGCGCACTTGGCCGGTGGCGGCCTTGGCCTGATCGGCCAGCAGCTTCATCTCCGAGGCCACCACCGAGAAGCTGCGCCCGCTCTCGCCCGCTGCCGCCGCCTCGATGGCGGCGTTCAGCGCGAGCAGATGCGTGCGCTCCGAGATGTCGTTGACGGTCTCGATGATGTCGCCGATCGTCTGGGTCTTCTCCGACAGGCTGACGATGTTGCCGGCCACCGCCTCGGCCTGCTCGCGGATCGCGTCCATGGCCTTGGCGGTGTCGGAGACCGCGCGCAGGCCCTGCCGGGAGGTCTGGGCGGTGGCCTGCGCGGTGGCGATCACCTCGGTGGCACGCTTGGCCGTCTGCGCGCCCGACTGGGTGATCTGATCCATGGTGGCGGCGGTCTCCTGCACGGCGGCGAATTGCTGCTCGACGGAGGCCGCCTGCTCCTGAGCCGAGGCGCGGATCTCGGCCGCGGCGGCGTTCAGGTCGGCGGTGGCGGCGCGGTTGGTCTTGGCGAGGTCCGAGAGCCCCGCCACCATCGCGTTGAGGCTGCGGCCCAAGCGACCGATCTCGTTGTGCCCACCTTCACCGAGCGTGCGCGAGAGGTCCCCCGTCCCAACGTGCTCGACGAAGCTCATCACGCGCACCAGGGGCCGGACGATCAGACGGTTGATGGCGATCCCGATCCCGAGGCAGATCAGGAGCGTGATCAGGGTGCCGCCCCACAAGGCAATACTCGCGTTGCGCTCCGCCGATGCGACCCGCTCATTCAGGGTGATGCGGGCTTTTTCTTCCAAAGCTTCGATGGCCGCGAGCTTCTCGCGCAGGGCGTCAAAGAGCTGCTTGCCGTTTCCCTCGGCCTCGATCCGGATCGCTGCGGGGCGTGTCGCCGGATCGGCTGCGCTGCGTATGGCGGCCTCACTGATGTCGACCTGCCAAGTACGGGCGGCCGCCATCGCTTCAGCCAGCAAGCGCGACGACACGGGGTCGTTGGTGGTCAAGGTTCTGAGCCGGTCGATCGTTTCGTCCAGGGCCGGCCGCCCTGCGCGGTAGGGTTCGAGGCTACTCTCGCGCCCGGTGAGCAGGTAGCCCCGCAGCGCGGTCTCCTGGTTGAGCATGGCGGTCCGGAACGCGTCGAGCCCGCGGATCACCAGCGTCACTTGGCGGCGTTCTTCGGTTGCTTCGTGCAACCGATCAAGGGTTGCCAAAACTGCGCCGCTGCTGAGGACCGACACCAGCGCTATGACGCCGATGGCACTGCCCAGCGTGCGGTTCAGGCCAAACGTGTTCGGCATGCTCAGCTCTTCCCGGACAGACCTGCGGACAGCATCGCGCGACAGCCGCAGCGATGCCGGCATCGCCCATAGCGCCCAAACCGAATGGGGGCGAGCGAAAGGCAAGGGAATGATGTGGTCGCAGCGCCGGCATCCGCCCTCCCGCTGGCGGCGCGGCACAGGCCGATGGCTGCCGTTGTCGGCGTCGCGCAGTTCAGGGGCGGGGCAGCGACCGCGGACGGAGCGCCGATCGGCGTCACACCGCGCAGGAGGGCTCCAGGGGTCGCGGTTGCCTCTGGAGGGCTCCTTCGAGGTCTGCGCTGCGCTCCGGCACCTCAGGATGAGGCGGAGGCTTGGACGGCCGATCAGAGGCTTCGTGGTCTTGTGGCGTACCACGGGCAACGCGATCGGGCACGGCTCAAGGCGATCACCGACCAGCGCTAAGGTCCGCACCGCGCGGATCCAAAGGGCGAGCTGATGCGTCTCATTGAGCGCCTGAAGGCGAAGGGCTATCTGGAATGACTTTCCGAGCCGTCTCGACCCTTGCCCTCGGCCGGACCGCGACGAGGTCGAAACCTTCCGATCGTATGATCCGGTATTTCCGACCGAGAATGGGCGCTTAACCGTTGATGGTCACCCGACGCGCGGCGATCTCCCACACTGCCTTGACCGCTGCCCTGGCTACAGCCGGTACCTTCATGGGGGCCGGCTACGCGACGGCATTCGAACCCTACCATGTGCAGATCGCCACCTATCGCGTGTCGCCACAGGGCTGGCCGCCGGGGCTACAGATGCGCGTCGCCATTCTGAGCGACTTCCACGCCCATCCGCGCTGCATGGGCGAGGCCGAATTGGCCGCGGTCGTGGCGACCACGAACGCCCTTGAGCCCGACCTCACCGTGCTTCTCGGCGATTACGGTTCTCAGAGCGCCGGTCCCGTGCCCATCGAGACCGTTGCGCGGATCCTTGGCGGATTGAAAGCTCCGCGAGGGGTGTTCGCCATCCAGGGCAATCACGATTGGGGCGATGATCGGGAGGCGCGTCGGCTCGGTCGCGGCCCGACCAGGGCCGAGCGCGCGCTGAGGGAGGCCGGGCTCACGTTCATCGAGAATGCCGCGGTCCGCCTCGACCTGCCGGTACCGCTCTGGCTTGCAGGTCTTGAGAGCGAGGTGACGCCGGGCGCGCCGTCGAACCCGGAGCCATTCGACCAGCACCGTCTGTCCATGCTCACCCGGGTGCTCGATCCTGTGCCGACGGGCGACCCCGTGATCCTGCTGGCGCATGAGCCGGACATTTTTGCCCTCGACCTTGATCCGCGCGTCGTCTTGACTTTGTCGGGCCATACGCATGGCGGCCAGATCCGCATCTTCGGCTGGTCGCCGTGGATACCGTCACGGTACGGTCTCCGCTACGCTTACGGCCACATCGTCGAGCGCGGTCGCGATCTCGTCGTGTCGGCCGGCTTAGGGTCTCATTTTCTAGCCGGACGCCCGGTGCGCTTGGGGGTGCCGCCTGAGATCGTCGTCGTTGCCCTGGGACCGGAAACTGGCGTTCCCTCGTAGGGTCCCGGTCGGCGTTCCTCGGCTGCATCGATAGGGCGGCTACGGCCGCGGGCGCAGTACGCCTGGATGTCGGACCTGTCGCTTAACCGTGAGGGCCGACCGCTCATAACGGTCTGGTCGCAGGCTCGAATCCTGCCGGCCAAGCTATCTCGAAGCGGCCGGTGTGATCTTCCTCCAGGAGAACTGTGGAAGGCCGGGGGCAATGGGACCGGTTCGCAGACGCTTTTTTGCTGGGCTATGGCGTCACGCATGCGTTCGCGGCGCGCGGCCTCTGACACCCAATCTGTCGACCGTGAGTCTGCACGAAGTCGCGGAAGGGGATGTCGACAGGCGGTTCGGGTGAAGGTGTCACCGCGTTCCCTTTCAGGCCCACACCTACGCAGAAATGCGGATTGCCAGAAGAGCTGAGCGCACCATTTTCACGACAGGCTGTACTGATTTGGAGGCGCACTCATGTCCCTCAAATTCTTCGTGTTCGAGAGCGAGGCCGAAGCGCTGAAATGCGCGGAGCAGTACGGCGATAAGGCCAGGGTCGAGTACCGTGGCGATTACCGGCATGATTGGCTGGTATCGGTGGACGCTGGGAGCGTCTAACAAAACCATCGTTCGATGAAGCGCCAGACGATGAGGGCTGCCGCCAGCGGCGTGACGGCGGGATGGATGTCGGCGCGCCGCTCGTAGCGGACGGCGAGGCTGCGGAACTGGGCGAACCAAGCTGGCGACTGCTCCACGATCCCCCTGCGTCGATCCAGAGGTTGGCCGCTCTCGATGCCGCAGCCCATCTCGCGCGGAAGCAACGCTCCGGACGTGCCGGAGCGCAGCACGAACAGGATGCCTGTCAGCGCCGCAGCAGACGCCAGCACTTGGCGGATCATCGCCGGCCAGCGGCCTCCAAACTCGTGCGGTCGACGATCTCGACTGCACCGCGACGAAGTTCGATGAGACCCGCCTCAGCCCATTGCGCCAGGATGCGGCTCACGACTTCCCGCACGCTGCCGACGTCGTCCGCGAGCGTCTGATGGGTCACGGCGGCGATACCCCGCGGATCGGCCTCGGCCAGGAGCCGTTGCGCGAGGCGCTGCTTCAACGGCGCGAACGCGACCTCGTCGATCAGCGTGAACAGGCCGGACATCAGCCGCGTGTAGTCGTCCATGACGAAGCTGCGGAAGGCGGCGCTCTCGCCCATCAGGTGTTGGAACGTGCTCACCGGTAGCGCGGCGAGTTCGGTTCGCTCCTCGGCGACGCTCTGCGCCGGGAAGGTGCCGCCGGACAGGAGGCACTGCGTGGTCAGGGCACAGGTGCCGCCCCGGCCAACCTTGTAGATCAGCACCTCGCGCCCACCCTCCGACATGCGAAAGACACGCGTGCGGCCCTCCAGGCACATCAGGTAGTTGGCGCAGGCGCCATCGAGTTCGTAGGCGACGGCGCCGGCGTCCAGCACCGGGAAATGCACGGTTCCCCGGGCGATCTGGAGGTGCGCCGGGCTCAGCGCTTGAAGGAGCGGGAACCGGTCGATCCAACGTTCGACCTTCTGGGCGTCCGTCATGGCTGGCATGGTCCCCCGGCCATGACGATAAGAGATCGTCCGGCTCGCGTTGCGTTTTTCTCCCGCCGCACCGGACTTGTGTGACCTGGGTCACCGACCGGGTGCAGCGGCCCGGCATAGCATCAGGCCACACCGAACACGATAAGAGCGCCGCCCTGCGCGGTGCCCACCGGGAGTGAACCGATGCGCCGCCTCGCCCTGAGCTTCGTGCTCGCCGCCCTCGCCGCCGGCCCCGCCGCGGCCGAACAGGACCTGTTGCTCGGGGCCGACATGGCCTCGCCGGCCATGATCAGGGCCGAGATGAGCCGCGCCGACGTCGAGGCGTTGATCCAGGCCGCGGACGGCAAGCCGGTCGATCTGCACGACAAGTCCCTGTCCGGCCTCGACCTGTCCGGGCTGAACCTCCGGGGGGTCAACCTGCGGACCGCGCGCCTCAACAAGGCCAACCTGCGCGGCGCCGACCTCAGCGGCGCGAACCTCGAACAGGCGTGGTTCCTGAAGGCAGATCTGTCCGGCGCCAAACTGGCGGACGCGAAGATGTTCGGCATCACGGCGCGGGATGCCAATCTCAGTGGGGCCGACCTCAGCCGGTCCATGCCCATCGGCGACTTCAAGGGCGCCGACATGAGCGGCGCGACGCTGGTCGATCTCAAGGGCGGCGCCGACATCAAGAACCAGTCCATGGGCCTGATGCGGGCCGTGTTCGTGTCGGTGAACCTCTCCCGCGCGAACCTCAAAGGGGCCAACCTCGGCCGGTCGCGCCTGGAGTATGCCAATCTCAAGGACGCTGATCTGACCGACGTGGTGCTGATGGGCTCGGATTTGTCGGGGGCCAACCTGACCGGCGCTACGGTCACCGGAGCCGATTTCAAGAACGTCGACGTCAGCGGCGCCCGACTGATCGACCTCAAGGGGCAGCAGGACGCCAAGGATTGGGCCGAGCGCGTGAACGTCGACCGCGCGGTCACCCAGGCGTCCAACTGAGCCGCCCGTTCGCCTGGATCCATCACCGAGGAGACAGTTAGCCCATGACCACCCGTCGCGTCCTGCTCGGCGCCCTCGCCGCCATTCCCCTGCTGGTCGGCACGGGGGCGAATGCCGCCGAGGCCGTCTTCACCCCCGAGGCTTTCGCGGCGGCCCAGAAGGCCGGCAAGCCGATCCTCGTCCATGTCACCGCGCCGTGGTGCACCGTCTGCGCGGCGCAGAAGCCGATCCTGGCCAAGCTGGAGGCCCAGCCCCGGTTCAGGGACCTTCAGGTCTTCGACGTCGACTTCGACAGCCGGAAGGATGTGTTGAAGCGGTTCGGCGTGACGACGCAGAGCACCCTGATCACCTTCAAGGGCGAGAAGGAGACGGGTCGCTCGGTCGGCGACACCCAGCCGGAGTGGATCGAGGGCGCCGTCGAGAAGGCGTTGTAGGTCGGCCAAGGCCACGACGTTCGGCCTCGCCTTCCTCGCCCGCATCCTCTCTGTGCTGTCGCCTTGCGTATTGCCCTTGCTGCCGCTGGTTCTGGGCGCGGCCGCATCGGAGCACAGGCTCGGCCCTGCCGCCCTCAAGGCCGGCCTTGTGCTGTCCTTGGTGGCCCTCGGGCTGTTCGTCGCGACCGCGGGGTTCGCCATCGGCCTCGACGTCGATGACTTCCGCACCGTCGCGGAACCGATGCAGGCCATGTGTCGCTTCAGGCGGTCGGGCCGAGGCGACCGCGTCACAAATAATCGCCATCAACCCAGAGGTTAGGATCCCCGGCGTCGCCGATGGTACGTCATGTCGGAGTATGCCCAGATGTGCCGCCGCGTGCGAGGCTCCGTTCTCACCTGTCATCCCATCGGGTGCACAGTCATGTTCGGATGGATCGACCAGCGAAAACAGTCCTCTCGCTCTATTGGCCCCATCGTTGCGTCAAGCACGCCCCTAACGCTTCTTGCCCAGCTCGGCGGCGATGTCCTTCGTCATTCGACCCACCTTTCGATGTGCCGCCGTCAGCTGGTCCTGCGTGACACCCCAGCGCTTCATCCAGAATTCGACAGCCTTGCGCTCTGACAGATCGAGTCGGTCTTTATCGATAAAGCCACGCTTGTCCTTGAGGCCGGCCATGGGGGTCCTGTTTGGTTGGGGACATTTGTCCGAGGCGACGCAGCCTGAGCTCTTCGTCTTCGGGGAATCGGAACGGATTCGAGTTTTTCGGACAGCTGCTGATCAGATGAAGAGAGAGCGACTACTCTCCGGCCGCTTTTCTCTTGGCCTGATATTTGAGCCACCGTGCACGATCAACTTCAGCGCGTTTCAGGCGGTCAGTCTCCTTCTCGTGCGTCAGCCAAAGCACCACGCCGACCACCGTCGCCAGGACGAGCGGGCCGAGAAAAAGAACAATCATCTGTGCGAGCGTCAGGCTCACGCGCGCAGGGCTCCGAGCAGGCGTCTGGCCACCAGATGTAGTATACCTGCCAGGAGACTCCAACCAATCAGGAGGACGCTGGCCGTGAGCGCGCTGGCGGTGCCCGAAAAGATCGCCACGGACGGGGAGATGCCGCCGACAGCCACGGCGGCAATCGCGACGCCATTGACCCACATCGCCGTCAGCTTCGTCCGCTCGTTGCGGATCAGCTTGGCGTCGTCGGGGCTCAGTGGCGGGATATCGGTATCGGCCATGACACGGGGTAGCTCGGAGCAACCGAGGAGTTGAACAGGGGCTCGATCCGGGAGGTGGTTTAGAACAAAACAGGAACAAAATCCAGGGTCGATCTCACCGGATTGCCGGTTTTGAGGGTATCATCCCCCATATACGAGAGCGCGGCCTTTGGCGGTCATCGGAAATGACGGCGGGCAGATGATGAGCCTGCGCCGCGTCTGGGATGAGGTCGGCGGGGGCTTCTCGATCGCTCTCCGCCGAAGGGGATACCGGTTCGGCGCACGAGCGCGCGTTGAAACAAGGCAAAGGCTCTAAGCGCCCGGTTTGCGCGGAGGTGACGGCAGCGCGGCCAATCCCAACTGTCCATGGGCTTCGGCGGGCGTCATCTGCCGAATGGCTTCGTCGGACAAGCCGAGCTGACGAAGCGCCGCCCGCTGACGGTTCGTGATCATCAACGACACGACAGGAGAGGTCGCAGGCGCGGTGCCTGGAGCGTTCAGCCCGGCGTGGCCGACACGGCCGAGGAGCGCTTCCTCGGCCGCAGCCTGAACGAGGAGCAGCCGAAGGTCGTCGTCAGTTCCCATCCTTCACGACCCCTTGTTGCTCCTCTGCCGACTGTCCGTCGTCAGATGATTTGAGACGGTTCGGGACGCTCAGGAACAGAGGCTCTGGTCCATCGGGGTGGAGAGGTTAGGCGGCCTGTGCGTGATGGCGCAAGCGGCGATCGGCGAGGGTCTGACGCTTGATCCGTGCGCGCTCGTGCAAGATGTCCTCGCCGCGGCCGAAGTAGACGTCGGCAGGGGTAAGGTTGTCGAAGCTCTCGTGAGCCCGGAGATGGTTGTAGTGCTCGACGAAGGCGGCCACACGCGCCTCCAGTTCGCCGGGCAGGTAGGCGTGTGCGAGGAGGATGCGGTTCTTGAGCGTCTGGTGCCAGCGCTCGATCTTGCCCTGGGTCTGAGGATGACGGGGCGCGCCGCGGATGTGTGTCATCCCGCGGCTGCCGAGCCAGTCGGCCAGATCGATCGCGACGTAGCTCGACCCGTTGTCGGTCAGCAGCCTCGGGCGATGCACGACCTGCACCTGATCGAGGCCAGCGGCGGTCAGCGCCAAATCTAGCGTGGCAGTGACGTCACTGGCCTGCATCGTCGTGCACAGCTTCCACGCCACGATGTAGCGTGAGAAGTCATCGAGCATCGTCGACAGGTAGTACCAGCCCCATCCGACGACCTTCAGGTCGGTGAAATCCGTCTGCCAAAGCTGGTTTGGCGCGGTGGTCTTGTCGCGGAACTCGTCCGCGGCCTTGACGACGATGTAGGCTGGGCTGGGGATCAGGTCCTGAGCTTTGAGCAGGCGGTAGACGGTCGCTTCCGAGACGAAGTAGCACCGCTCGTCGGTGAAGCGCACCGCCAACTCGCGCGGGCTGAGTTCCGGCTCCTCCAGCGCGCGTGCGACGATCTGCTCGCGGACCTCAGTCGGCAGACGGTTCCACACCCGGTTGGGCCGCGAGGGGCGGTCGGCCAGAGCTTCTGGGCCGCCGCGGCTGTAGGCGTCATACCAGCGATAAAACGTCGAGCGGGTGATGCCGAGCTTCTCCAGGGTGGCGCGCACCGGCAGGTGGGACTGCTCGACCAGCCGGATGATCTCCAGCTTCTCGGGGGCCGGGTACCTCATGCCTCGTCGCCCCCAGCCCCGCTCATGCTTCTTTTGAGCAGGCGGTTTTCCAGGACGAGATCGGCCACGACCTCCTTCAGCGCGCCCGCCTCGCGGCGCAGGTCCTTGACCTCGTCGGCGGTCGCGGCCCGAGCCGTGTCGCCGGCCAACCGCTTCTTGCCGGCTTCGAGAAGCTCCTTGGACCAGCCGTAGTCCATCGAGCTGGCGATACCCTCGCGTCGGCACAGTTCGGCGATGCTGTCCTCACCGCGCAGCCCTTCCAGCACGATGCGGATCTTCTCCTCGGCCGAGAACTGCCGGCGTGTGGCCCGACGGATATCCTTGATCACGGCTTCTGCCGGCTTCCGTGCCGGCCCGGATGTCTGTTTCATCTTCGCTCCTGGGGGCTACGATGAACCAGCCATCCTCCGTTCGTGAAGGCCCTCAATCTGTCTCAGGAGTGCTGACGGCGGACAAGCTGCATAAATTCATAAATTTGCTCCGATTCAGATCTTACGCAGGATGCCCAGCATGAAGCTAGTATTTGCCGATGCGGGCCCCGCTCGGAATCGGCGTATTCATTATAATCCTTGATTGCCGAAAAGTTGCGGGACTAAAATTCGCTGCAGACGCGTAACGGGCCGCGATTCCGTACGAAAGCCCTTTCGACGTACCGCATGAGCAATCCTCTCGGACAGCTCACCGCGGTGCAGTCTTGGTGTCCAGATGTCGCCGTTCGCAGGAGCACGGTCGCATGTCTATGAATGCCACAGCAAGAATCGACAGTAACGCGGTCAGAATACCCGCAGCGCGCCGCCTTCATCCGGGGGTGATCAGAGCCATGCACTGGCTCAACGCGCTCGCCACGATCATCCTGATCGGTTCGGGATGGGGCATCTATAACGACTCAGTCATCGTCCACGGCGTGTACTTTCCCAAGGCGATCCGGCTCGGGTCCTGGGCGGCGGAGAGCCTGCTCTGGCATTTCGCGGCCATGTGGCTGCTCATGGCGAACGGAGCCGCCTACCTTCTCTATGGCGTGGCGACCGGGCGCTTCAGAGAGCGTCTTCTCCCGATCCGCCCGCGCGACATCGTGCAGACGGTGCGCGACACGCTCCGCTTCAAGCTCGCGCACGAGGATCTGACGACCTACAACGCCGTCCAGAAGATCCTCTACATCGTCGCCATCCTGGCCGGGGTTTCCCAGGTCGTCAGCGGCTTGGCGATCTGGAAGCCGGTGCAATTCTCCGGCCTCGTATCGCTGCTCGGCGGCTTCCAGGGGGCGCGTATCGTCCACTTCGCGGGCATGGCCGTGCTGGTGGGCTTCCTCGCCATCCACGTGGTGCTGGCGCTGCTGGTGCCGCGAACCCTCTGGGCGATGTTGACCGGCGGCCCGCAGGTCGGCGCGCAGAACGCGGCTCGCGAGACGGGGGCCGCGCGATGAGGTCCCTGTTCCGTCCCCTCGACGTGCCGGATTCCGGCATCCTCGACGATCACCGCGCCCTGGTCCGGCGGATCGAGCGGCGCGGCCTCCTGCGCGGCGGCCTGTCGCTCGGCGCGCTCACGATGCTGACCGGTTGCGACGTGACCGACACGACGGCGGTCGGCCGGGCGCTCCGCGCGATCTCCGACTTCAACGACGGCGTCCAGGCCGCGCTCTTCGATCCCCGCAAGCTTGCACCCGAATATCCCGCCTCCCAGGTCCTGAAGCCGCCGCGCTTCAACGCCTATTACGACGTCGAGGAGGTGAAGCCGGTCGATGGCGAGGCGTGGCGGCTCGAACTCGGCGGGCTGATCGCCGACAAGCGGCCCTGGACGCGCCGCCGGATCGCGGAACTGCCCGAACGCGAGATTATCATCCGCCACGTCTGCGTGGAGGGGTGGGACTATATCGGCCAGTGGTCGGGCGTGCCGCTGCGGGCGTTCCTGGAGCGCGTCGGCGCCGATCTCACCGCCAAGTACGTCGCCTTCAAGACGGCCGACGATTACCCGAGCAGCATCGACATGGCGAGCGCCCTGCACCCGCAGACGCTGCTCGCCACGCGCTATGCCGGCGCCGACCTTCCGGACCCCTACGGCTATCCCTTGCGCCTGCGCACCGCCGTCAAGCTCGGGTTCAAGAACCCGAAATGGATCACGGCCATCGAGGTCACCAACGCCTATCCCGGCGGCTACTGGGAGAGCCGCGGCTTCAACTGGTTCGCCGGCCTATGAGCGCCCGCGCGATCCGCCGCGCCTCCATCGCGCTCCTTCTTGCACTGGCTCTCACCGGGCCGGTGCGGGCACAATCGGCGAGACCCTCGCCCGCTCCCGACCGCAGGCCGACGCCCGGCATGGGTGCATCCGAGATGGCCATGCGGACGACCGGTCGGTTTCCGCAGCCGGTGCGAGCCGGCGACCTCGCCGGCCGCTTCCTGCTCCAGCCTGAGGAATCCCAGCCCGTCCTCGGCCGGGTTACGGGGCTCGTCCGCCGCGGAGACGGGGGCGCCGACGTGATCGTGCGCCTCGACGGCGTCCTCGGGCTGACCTGGCTCGGGTTGCAACCGGTCGCCTGGGGCGGGCTCGGATCCCGGCTCGTGGCCGTCCCGGTCGTGGCGATGGCGCTGCTCGGCGAGCACGTCGCGCTCTTGGGCCTGACGCCGGAGCGCCTGCATGCGCTGCCGACCTTCGCGCCCGGCTCGGCCACCGCGATCCCGCCGGACGAGACGCTCCGTATCGGGATCGTCCGACCCTTCCATTGATCACGGGGGAGTCCCGGAGATGGCACCAGGACCGACATCCGGAGCGTCCGCCACCTGCGCGATCGGGGTCATGGCCAAGGCGCCGTGCCCCGGACGCTCCAAGACACGGCTGTGTCCGCCACTCACCCTCGACCAAGCGGCGCTCCTGAGCGCAGCCTTCCTGCGCGACACGAGCGCCAACATCCTGGAGGCGGCACGCACGACGCCGATCATCGCCTACGCGGCCTATGCGCCGGATGGCGCCGAAGCCTTGATCACCCCGCATCTGGCGCCTGGAACGCATCTCATCCTGGCGGACGGCAGCCTTCCGGCCCCGGCGGCGGTCGAAGGCTTCGGCCGCTGCCTGCTTCAGGCCATCGAAGCCATGCTCGCCCGCGGCCATGCGGCCGCCTGCGTGCTCAGCTCCGACATTCCGACTCTGCCGACGTGCCTCCTCACGCAGGCAGCCCGGCGTCTCCTCGCCCCGGGGGATCGGGCGGTGCTCGGCGCCTGCGACGATGGTGGCTATTACATCCTCGGCCTCAAGCAGGCCCATGCCCGCCTGTTCGCGGACATCGCCTGGAGCACCGACACCGTCGCCGCCGCGTCCCGTGCGAGGGCGCGAGAGATCGGTCTCGAACTCGTCGAGCTGGAGCCCTGGTACGACGTCGACGACGCCGCCTCTCTCGCCCGGCTCTCCGCCGACACGACCGGATACCCCGCCCCGGCGACGCGCGCCGCCCTAGCGCAGCTCGCGGAGACGTCGGAGACCATCCCGGCATGACCCGGCTCCTCGCCAGCCCCGGGCGGCGGCTCGCGGCCCTCGGTCTCGGCCTCCTGGCCGTCAATGTCGGCGCGCTCGCGATCCACGTGCCGGGTGCCGACACCGTCGGCTCGGCGGCCCGCGCCGACGTCTTCGTCGGCGTGGTCGCGGTCGGCCTCGTGGTCTACCTCCTCGCCGTGCGGGTGGTGCTACGGGAGCGGCTGCCGCGCTCGGCCCTGTGGACGATCCTGGGTGTGGCCGTGCTGATGCGGGCCGCGCTGCTACCGGCACCGCCGTTCCTGTCGAGCGACATCTACCGCTACGTCTGGGACGGTCAGGTCCAGGCCGCCGGGATCAATCCCTACCGCTACATCCCGGCCGATCCCGCCCTGGAGGCGCTGCGCGACCCGGCGGTGTACCCGCTGATCAACCGCAAGGACTACGCGCGCACGATCTACCCACCCGCGGCGCAGATGGTCTTCGCTGCCGTGGGCCACATCTCCCGCAGTGTCACCGGCATGAAGCTCGCGATGCTGGGCTTCGAGGCCCTGGGCGTGCTGGCGATGCTCGCGATCCTGCGCGGCGCCGGCCTGCCGCCGGCCCGCATCCTGATCTACGCCTGGAACCCGCTCGCCCTGTGGTCCTTCGCCTGCGACGGGCATGTCGACGCCGTGGCGGTCGGTCTCCTCGGCCTCGCGCTGCTCGCCCGCACCCGTCGTCGCTACGGGCTCGCAGGCGCGCTCCTCGGCGCCGCGACGCTGGTGAAGGTGCTGCCCGTCGCGGTGGCGCCCGCCTTCGTCCGCGGCGGCCGGCTCCGGCAGCCCATGCTCGTCGGGGCGGCCGTGATCGGCATCCTCTATCTGCCCTACCTCGCGGCCGGCGCGGACGTGCTCGGCTTCGCCGGGAGCTACGGGGCCGAGGAGGGCTACGACGTCGGCACCGGCTATTGGCTGCTGGCCGGGCTCGGCCATCTCGGGCTCAGCCCGCCGAGCCTGGTGCCGACCTATCTTGTCTGCGCCGCCCTGACGCTCATCATCCTCGCGCTCCGCATCGCCTTCGGCCGAAACCGGGAACCCGCGCCCGACGCGGTCGCCCTGTGCCGCGATGCCGGGATCCTGGCCGCCCTCGCCACCTGCGCGGCGAGCCCGCACTACGCTTGGTATTATCCCTGGCTCGCGCTGCCTGCGGTGGTCGCGCCGGCTCCGGCCCTGATCTGGCTCGGCTCGGCGCCGATCCTGTTCCTGATCGACCCGTTCGACGACCGCTTCCTGTGGCCGTCGCTGGTCTTCGTCCCGGCCCTCGTCCTGGCCGCCCGCGCGATGCGGGTGGCCCGCACCGTGCCCGTGGCCGCCCTCCCGCAAGGAACCGCCCGATGACGGCTACAGCCGCCCTGAAGGACCCGCGCCGCTATTTCGAGGAGATCGGTGCCGACCGAAACGCAGAGGCCGCGACGCCGCCGGTCTGCCTCTACCTGGAGGTCACGAACCGCTGCAACCTGCTGTGCGAAACCTGCCCGCGTACCTTCGAGATCCTCGAACCCCCGGCCGACATGAGTTGGGCGCTGTTCACGCGGATCGTCGATCAGGTGCCCGGCATCGCCCGGGTCGTGCTCCACGGGGTCGGCGAGCCGATGCTGGTGAAGGACCTTCCGCGGATGGTTCACTACCTGAAGGATCGCGGCGCCTACGTCCTGTTCAACACGAACGGCACACTGATGCAGCCCAGGCGCTTCCAGGAGCTGATCGATACGGGCCTCGACGAGCTGCGCGTCTCCCTCGACGCCGCCGACCGGGCCTCCTACCGCAGGGTGCGCGGCAAGGACTTCTTTGACCGCATCGTCCGCGACGTCGGCAAGTTCGTCGCGTTCCAGAAGGCGACCGGCGCCACGTCGCCCCGGGTCTCCCTCTGGCTGACGGGCCTGAAGGAAACCGTAGACCAGCTCCCGGCCTTCGTCCGGCTCGCGGCCGAGATGGGCGTGTCCGAGGTGCATCTCCAGCGCCTCGTCTTCGACGAGGGCGGGTACGGCATGGCCCGTGCCGACCTCTCGCTGTTCGAGAGCACGCGAGGCGCGGAGGCCGCCGCCATCGCCGAGGCCGAGGCTCTGGGTCGGTCGCTGGGAGTGACGCTCGACGCGTCGGGCGCGACCGAGCCCGGGATCAGCCTGAAGCGGCAGGAGGATCGCGCCTGGGCGACGTGCCGCCGGCCCTGGTCCCTGATGTACTTCACGGCCCACGGGCGGGCGCTGCCCTGCTGCATCGCGCCCTTCTCGGTGCGCGGCTATTCCCACTACACGCTGGGCGACGCGACGCAGGCCACGCTCCGGGACATCTGGAACGGCGCGGCCTACCGTGGCTTCCGCTCCTCGCTCCTCTCCGATGCGCCGCCGGCCCCGTGCCGGAACTGCGGCTTGCGGTGGAGTCTCTGAGCGATGCATCCGGTCAGCATCGTCATCCCGACCCTGAACGAGGCCGAGGCGATCGGCACGGTGATCCGCGAGATCCCGCCGGCCTACGCGGGCGACATCATCGTCGCCGACAGCGGCTCGACCGACGGGACGCAGGACGTCGCCCGGGCCGCCGGCGCCCGGGTGATCGAGGCGGGACGCGGCTACGGCCGGGCCTGTGCCCTTGGGGCGGCCGCGAGCGATCCGGCCTCGCGCGCCATCGTCTATCTCGACGGCGACGGCGCGGATCGCGGCGACCTAATCGAACGGATCGCCGATCCGGTGCTGGCAGGCCGCCACGACCTCGTCCTCGCCTCGCGCACCCTGGGCCGCCGCGAGCCTGGATCGATGCTCTGGCACCAGGTGCTCGCCGGCCGCCTCGCCGGCCTCGGCATCGGCCTGCGCTACGGCGTCCGCTACACCGACATGTGCGCCTTCCGCGCCATCGACCGCGCCGCGCTGCAGGCCCTCGACCTCCGCGAGCCGACCTATGGCTGGAACATCGAGATGCAGATGCAGGCCGCCCGCGCCGGCCTGCGCATTCTCGAAGTGCCGATGCCCTATCGACGCCGCGCGGGCGGCAGCTCCAAGGTCGCGGGCTCGCTGCCGGGGACGCTGCGGGCCTCGACCCGGATCATCTCGACCTACCTCCGCGTCGTCGCGACTCCGGCGCCCCGCCCGTGAGCGTGTCCCTGGATATCGCCGCCCTCGCGCCCGATCGCCCATGCCGAACGGGGTTCGAGGCTCCGTCGCGGGACACGGGTAGGGCCGGCGGCGACGAAGCCTTTGCGCTCGCTGCCTTCCTTGCGCGCTGGACAGACTGCGCCCATCACGCCCTGGCCGCCTCCGATTCGCAGACCCTGCCGCTCGCCTCTCTGCTGCGCTTGGCCGACGCCGAGGATCTCCGCCGCTGGTCCGGCCTGGGGCTCGGCTACAGCGACCCACGCGGGGCCCATTGGCTTCGCGGGGCGATCGCCGCCCGTCATGCGGGACTCGCAGCCGAGGACGTGCTCGTCTGTGCGGGTGTGCAGGAGGCGGTCACATGCGTCCTGCGTTCGCTGCTCGGGCCGGCGGACCATGCGGTCGTGGTGGTGCCGATCTATCGCCCCTCCGAACTCGCCGTGACGAGCCTGTGCGCGGCGAGCGGCGTCGCCCTCGACCCCGACCGGGGCTGGCGCCTCGACCTCGACCAGATCGCTGCGGCGCTTCGGCCGAACACGACCCTCGTCCTCATCAACTTCCCGAACAGCCCCACTGGTGCGGCCATCGACGCGGCGACTTTGGAGGGGCTGATCGCGCTGTGCCGCCGCCGCGGCCTCTGGCTCGTCAACGACGAGGTCTATCGCCAGACCGACACGGGAGGCTCGGCCCGCCCCGTCGTCGACGGCTACGAGCGCGGGATCTCCATCAACGGTCTCTCCAAAGGCTTCGGGCTGCCGGGTCTCCGCGTCGGCTGGGCGTGCTGCCGGGACCGCGACGTCCTCGCCCGGGTCCTTGCCGCCAAGAGCCTGCTGTCGAGCTGCGTCGCCGCCCCGAGCGAGGTGCTCGCCCACATTGCCCTGCGGGCGGAGAGGCGTATCACCGACTGGACCCGGTCGATCGGCCGCCGCAACCAGCGACGGCTCCACGCGCTGATCGCCGGTCATCCGGAGTTCTTCGAGATGGAGACGTCGGGCAACCTCGCCTTCGCCTTCCCGCGCTTCCGGGGCCCGGAGGGCGCCGAACGCTTCGCGCTGCGGATCGCGGCGGAAGCCGGCCTTCTCGTCCTGCCCTCCGGATTGTGGCACTCGCCGCTCGCCCCTGTCCCGGGTGATCGCCTGCGCTTCGGGCTCGGGCACTTGGCGAGCGGGACCGCCCTCGGCCATCTCTCGGCCTGTCTGGCCGCGCGTGCCGGCCGATGAGCGATCCTGGCAAAGCGTGCGGTCCGGCGGCCGGCGTCACGGATGATGCCGAGAGGAAATCGAGGCCGCTCTGGTCCCTGTTCCTGGCGATCTGGCACATCCTCCGGCGGGCGATCCGCGGGATGATGACCATCGCGGGAACCGCCCTTCTCCTGACGCTGTGTATCCTGTTCCTGAACTACGGCGTCCTCTCGACGCCGCGTGCGCGGGCCTATCGCGACCTCGATCCGGCCGTGCCGGAATGCCGGGATGGCTTGGCCCAGGGCTGGACCGTCCTGAGCGAGCCCGGTCGGGCGACGGCGGGCCCGGACGCCGATGGCCCGCGCGATCCGACCAACGACGAGGACGCCATCGCCCGTGATCCGCGCTGGCGGACCCGCCTGCGTTGCGCCCTGCAGCGGCACGTCATCCCATCGGCGCGCGGTGCGCCGCTCGCCTACACCCTCGGCTTCCTGGAATTCAAGGAGGACGGCGAGCCCTACGCCCTCGTCTCACGCTCGGGCGACACCGACGTGGCCATCGACAGCGCCATGCTCCGCCACGCCATGGAGGGCGAGATGCACGCTCGCGGCCGACCCGCAGCCGGGTTGCGGCCCGTCATCACCCAGCTCGATGCCCTGACGCAGCACCTGTCGACGGGCACGCACTACGTCATCGCCTTCGTCCACGGCTGGCGTCACGATGCGCGGATCGGTGACGCCAACGTCGCGGACCTCCGCTACTACGCGGCGCACGCCGCCCGCTTCCTGCGCCAGCGCTGCCCGGCCGATCCTCACGCCTGCGATGCCGACGTGACGGCGATCTACGTGGGCTGGCGCGGCGCGCGGGTGGACGAGCGCGGCCTGCGCGCGGCGCTCGGCGACGGTCTCGGCGGCTTCTTCGGCACCCTGTCCGCAGCCGCGACCCTGTTCGACCGGAAACCCGTCAGCGAGGCGATCGCCCCCGCTGCCGTCTCGGCATTGCGAACCCTCGAAGCGACCCTCGCGAAACCCGCCCCGGACGGCACCGACCGGCACAACAAGCTGGTCGTGGCCGGACACAGCCTGGGCGGCAACATGCTGGCCACCGGCCTGAAGGACGACCTGCTGAAGGGTGTCCGGCGCCATCGCCCCGGCGAGGTCCTGCCTCCGGTTCTGGGCAACTTGGTGATCCTCATCAACCCGGCCTCGGAAGCCAACAAGTGGACCGCCGTCCAGCGGGCGGTCTGGGAACGGACGCCGGCGTTGCCTGGCGCGACCGTCGCACCGCCTGGGGGAGCGCCCGCGCAAGACCTGTTCCCGATCGCTCAGCGCCCCGTCGTCATGGCGGTAACCGCCGCCCTGGCCTTTCCCGCCGGCGGCCTGCGACCGGGCGACTGCGCCTGGATCGGCCTCGACGTCGAGGACGGATTCCGGGAGGCCCGACGCCGCATCCGGGAGCGCCTCGCCGGCACGGACGCGATGTTCGGGGCGGGAGTCGAGTACGACTGGGCGACCCACGACCTGTTCCCGACCTTCAAGTTCGACTTCCGGCCCGCCGCCGGCTTCCTGGACCGCACGGCCGCGCGGTTCGAGCGCGTGCCGCCGCGCGGCATGAGCTGCGCTCCTCCGCGCTCCCCCGACTTCCTCGACGGCGTGATGACGTTGCCCCTGCGCGCGCTCTCGCTCCTCGCCGCGACGTTCCCGTTCCAGGTGAGCCTGCCGGAGGAATCCCACACGATCGGCAATCTCGACCCGCCGCGACCGGCCGCGGGGGTGCTCGCCGATGCGCAGCTATCAGCGGCCCCGTTCGGGACAACGCACGAGATGCTGGGGCTCGCGGCCATGTCGACCGAAGCGCAACATCCCTACGGCACATTGGCGGACGCAGACATCGATTGCCCGCGCGCCGACCGCTGGCTGAGCCGCGCGCGCCGCCGACGCGCATCGCAGGGCGGTCAGGGCTGGGACAGCGCAGATCTCGCCCCACCCGAGTCCGGCCTCGACGGCCAGGGCGCGCCTGCGGTGCGGTTCCAGCACGGGCTTCCGCTGACCGGCATCGCGCCGATCACGTCCGGCAACGATCCGTTCTGGAACGTGCGCGCCTTCGACAACGCCCTCTCGCGCCACGACGGCTACCGGCGTTCCTCCTTCATCTGCGCGCTGAACCAGTTGGTGATGGACGACATCGGCGACGCGACCCCGCCTCCGCGGGACACGATGCCGGACGGGGGGCCGGCAATCCGAAAGCCGCCCCCAGGGCCGGAGCGCGCGGGTCGTCGGCCGGACGGCGAGGCAACCGGGCCTGAGAAGCAACGCCACTAGGCCCGTCCATCCGGTCTGATGCATAAGACCGAACCCTACACCGGTATCCCCATCGACATATTCGCGGAACTGGATCGAGTCGATCAGGCTAAAAGCAGATTTCTAGGAACAACTGAAATAATTTCTGCAAATCTTGGCATTTTTTCTTTTAATTGCTGGTTCGTATTCCAGAAAGTCTTATGTGACATGGGCCTGTATCAACGTATTAAATCATAATTTCATCAAAAACTTAGTCTATGATGCCACTTTGCCAAAATAATACGGATCTTTACGCTGTTGAATGCCGAAAGTCTTAAAAATGTGTCAGTGAATCGCGTCCGAGATTTGCGCCAAAGCCGAGCGACTCATGCAGGCGGCCGAGCTTGCGCTGGCTCAATGCAACGGACCGCTATGCCGCTACGCCGGGAGGCTACGTGGTGGCGACACATGGTCAGACGTTGATATCGATTGTGCTGCCAAGTGATGTCGGCGCTTGCATAGGTTGTTCGTCTGCCGAGGCTCTCGCCTGGCTGAGCTGTGCCTGCGCTTTGTCCACCAATTTCTGGTCACAAGCGACGCAGCCGGGACTGTGATGGCGCTTGTCCCCGTTCACAACGCTGTTGGCGTTGGCCAGCGCCAGTTGCGCCGCGGTGACCTTGGCCTGCATTTTGGCAGCTTGGTTTGTTGATTCGGTCGAGGCGGCTGATCGCGACTGTCCTACCGGCCTAAATGGCAGCGCGTAAATCCCGTTAGAAGTAGTTGCGCCGATGCTGAGCGACATCTCTCCGAACTTAAACGAGCTGCTCCCGCGGAATGTTATCGGCGCAATATTAAAATTCGGCTGAACGATTCTCAAGAAGTGCGAAGATTGGTGATATGGCCGAGCTGAGGGTCGACGGTGCCTGGGCTCTGCACCGGGTGGCGGCGCTGAACGCGTGCGGGATACCAGTGGCGGGCGGCGTATACAGCTTCTCAGGCGCGTCGGATTGAAGGCCCAGGCGCCATAGTCTGCCCTTATGAGGACAAGACGCTGCAGCAGTCAGGTTGGATGTCCGCTATGAAGCGACGTCCGCGCTTCGGTCTAAGACCGAGATGGGCGCAAAGCTGAACGTCCGGTTCTGCGCACGATGCCGATCCGGCGTGACGGAGTCTGGCCGTAAGCGGAATGACGGCTTCCAGCATTAGAAACGAGGAAGCAGACCTTTGTTGCGGCCCAGGGTCTCGTCTCAGTGTGCCTCATTTCGGACCATCCACCCTGCGGATTCCAATGTTCGCTTGGATGGCGAAATCCGCTTGGAAGGCGAAGTGGCCCTGAATGCGGTGGCCATGACATCAGCATGTCATGGCCCATTCCTTACGCATGACCCTCGACTGAGATCGGCACAGTTGGACGATTTATCGGGGCGGCAAGTGCACACAGAATGGCGTCGAGCCCATCAGTGAGTGCCGCCGGCCCCGGCTTCAGGATGAGTGGCGACTTGATCTCGACGATCCGCCCGTCCGCGACCGCCGGCATAGACGACCAGCCGGGGCGCAACGCGATGCGGGACGGCACCACCTTCTTCCCGTACCACGATGCCATGATGACTTCCGGCCGGGCGGCTAACACCACCTCCGGCGTGACGATGCGGTCCTTGGCCGCCGGCTGTCGGGCCAGATCGGGAAAGACGTCGTCACCGCCCGCGATGCGCACGAGCTCGGATACCCACCCGATGCCTGAGATCAGCGGCTCGTCCCATTCCTCGAAGTACACCCGGGGCCGTGGGCGTCCCGGTGCCCGTTCGGCGACCGTCGACAGCCGTTCCTCGTAACCGCGGGCCAACTCTTCCGCACGGTCCCTCGCGTCCACGAGGGCGCCCACCGTCCGGATCATAGCGAGGATGCCGGCCACGTCCCGCTGATTGAAAGGGTGGACCGCGACCCCGGCCCGGGCAAGGTCGGCCACGATGCCGGCCTGCATGTCCGAGAAGGCCAGGACCAAGTCCGGCGCGAGTGCCAGGATCTTGGGGATGTCGGCGGTGGTGAAGGCCGACACCCGGGGCTTCTCGCGACGCACTCGGGGAGGGCGGACGGCATAGCCGGAAACGCCGACGATCCGGTCTTGCTCGCCCAGCAGGTAGAGGGTCTCGACCGTCTCCTCGGTCAGGCAGACGATCCGTTCAGGCGGGAAGCGACGCATACCCACCCATAGCGCAAGCGACCACCTGATATCCGCGAAAGGCCCTGTCATGGCAAGCATACGAAGACGACGCTGGCCGGCCATCCAGCCGCGGGCACTTCACGCTGAGCTCTAACGCGTAGCGCATGCCGTGACCCACTACGTCTTACGGTCGAAGTCGCCCGAGGCATCGATCCAAGGCGCCTGACACTGGAAGGGTGCTCCCAGACCGGAGAAGGCGCGAATGACGCGGGGCCGACGATTGTCGTCAACAACCGATGGCGCATAGGGTCGTCCACGAAACGCCCTGACGCGCTACCGACGCTACAAGACCCGGTCGAGCCGAGCGGAACGTATCCCGCCGGCAAGGGCGATCCGTGAAACGAGGTCTGGAACGATCCTCTCTCAAGCGGCCGTCCTCCTGACCGCCTTCCTGTTCGGCGGAATGGTCCTGTACTCGTTCGGCTTCGCCGCGTTCCTCTTCAGCGCCCTGCCTGCCAACGCTGCAGGCCCGCTCCTGCGTCGCGCCTTCCCGCACTTCTACGCCTTCGTCATAGGGTGCGCCTTCGTCGACGCGGCGCTGACAGCCAGTTTCGACGGGATCTCAGCCCTCATCCTCGGGCTCATCGCCGCCACGGCCCTTTTGGCGCGGCAAGTTCTCATGACGGCCATCAACGCAGCGACCGACACGGGTAGTCATAGGCGCTTCGGCGTGCTTCATACCGGATCTGTCCTAGTCACCCTGGCTCACATCGTCGGATCGTCCGCGGTGATCCTCAGGCTTTCCGCATAGGCGTGAAAGCCAACGCGCGCTCGGAAGGCGCGTCGCGGGATAGGCAGGGTCCAGCAGCCCGCAGGCACTTTCCCCCGTCCGCAGACTTGTCTGGAGCGGCACCTCTACCAAGCCCGGACGGTCTGGCCACCGAATATTCTCGGCAGGGGCAAATCGAAGATGAAATAGGGATTGAGGCTCGGTGGCTTGCCCGCCCCGTCCAGCCGCACCTGCTGATCAGGGCTCAACGCGACGTCGAGGGCGGCGATGTTCTGTTCGAGCTGCTCCGGACGGCTAGCGCCAATGAGGACTGACGAGACCCCAGGCCGCCGCGCGACCCACGACATCGCGACCTGCGCCATCGGGCGTCCGACCTCCTCCGCGACCGCCCGCAGCACGTCCACCACCGCGAAGTTGGCCTCCGTGAACAGCATGCCGCCGAACGGGTTGTCGCCGTTCAACCGCCCGTCGCTGCCGCCCTGGGTCGCCGCGCCGGCCCGGTCCGGGAGCGACCCCGCCGGTCCCACCTCAGCGAGCTTATCGCGCCCGTACTTTCCCGTCAGCAGGCCCGCCGCCAGCGGGCTCCACGGCACCAAGCCCATCCCAAGGGCTTGGCCCGCGGGTAGGACGTCGAGCTCCACGCCCCGGTCGACGAGGGAGTAGGCGTATTGCAGCCCGACCGGCTCCGGCAGGCCGTGCGCCCGCGCCAGGGTCGCGATCTGCGCCGCGTACCAGGCCGGGGCGTTCGAGAAGCCGTAGTAGAGGATGTCCCCGCGGGCGACGGCGTCGGTCAGGGCGCGCAGCACCTCCTCGGGCGGGGTCGTCCGGTCCCAGACATGGGTCCAGTACAGGTCGATCCAGTCGGTGCGCAGGCGCCGGAGCGAGCCCTCCAGACCGGCGCGGATGTTGCGGGCACTGTTGCCGCCCGCGAGCGGCGTGCCCGGCGCGCGGGAGAAGCCGGACTTCGTCGCGATGACCAGCCGGTCGCGCAACCCGCGCTCCGCGACCATCGCGCCGAGCATCGCCTCGCTCTCGCCGCCGGAATAGACGTCGGCCGTGTCGACGAAGTTGCCGCCGGCCTCGACGTAGCGATCGAGGATCTCCGCCGAGGTCGCCGAATCGCTGCCCCATCGGCCCGCGCCGAAGGTCATGGTGCCGAGCGCCAGGGGGCTCACGGCCAGGCCCGAGCGGCCCAGGGTTCGATAATGCGTCAGATCCATCGCCGTGCCCCTCTGCTGAGGTTTCGGAGATAATCGGCGACGAATGCCGGGATTAGCCGCTATGCTCGGCATGGGCTTGTGAGCTTGGCTCAGGAATGCGGCGCGGTACCCTCGACGATCTGGCGGCCTTCGCGGCAGTGGCGCGGCATCGCAGCTTCACCCGGGCGGCGGCCGAGCTCGGGGTGTCGGCCTCCGCCCTCAGCCACACCCTGCGGGCCCTGGAAGAACGGTACGGCGTGCGCCTCCTGGCCCGCACGACCCGGAGCGTCGCCCCGACCCCGGCCGGCGAGCGGCTATTGCGGTCCGTCACGCCCGCCCTCGACGAGGTCGCGAAGGGCCTCGACGCCCTGGCGGATTGGCGCGGCGAACCCTCGGGCAGCCTGCGCCTGACGACTTTCCCCTACGCCGCCCGCACCATCCTCGAACCGCGTCTGCCCCGCTTCATGATCGACCACCCCGCCGTCTCGGTTGAGGTCGTCATCGACGACCGGCTGACCGATATCGTGGCGGCGGGCTTCGACGCCGGCATTCGCTTCGGCGAGACGGTGGAGCGGGACATGGTGGCGGTGCGGGTTGGTCCGGACCTGCGCACGGTGGTGGTCGGAACGCCGGATTACTTCGCGCGCCATCCGTATCCGGAGGCGCCGGCCGACCTGGAAGCGCATCGCTGCGTGAACTACCGCCTAGTCGGTGGAGGCGGCCTGTTGCCCTGGGAGTTCGCCCGCGACGGACGCGAGGTCCGCATCCGAGCAGGCGGGCAACTGGTCGTGAACGACGAGGCACTCGCGGCGGCTGCCGTGCGGGCGGGGGCCGGGCTCGGCTACATGCTGGAGGACGAGGTGGCCGAGGACCTTGAGAGGGGGCGGCTCGTCCAGGTGCTGGATGCGTGGTGCCAACCCTTCCCCGGCTGCCACCTGTACTTCCCCGACCGGCAGGTCACCCCGGCCCTGCGGAGCCTCGTCGAGGCCCTGCGCTGGAAGGGGTCAGCGGTGCGGAAGGCTGCTGCGCCGCCGGATCGTCCGTAGAGCGAGGCGCGCCTCAAGCGCCGCGCCAGCCCCGCGCGACCTCTGCCGCGAAGTCGCGGTAGCGACGCGGCCGGTGGCCGAGCAGGCTAGCGACGCGTTCCACCTCGGCCTTGCTCGCCACCGCCCCGTCTTCTTGGTAGCGGCGCATCATCACCTTCAGGTCGTAGGCGAGCCAGGCGGGGGCGAAGCTCCGCAAACGGCTCTCCAGCACGTCGAGCTCGTCGCCGCCGTAGCGTACCTCCCGGCCCAGCGCCTCGGACCAGATCCCGGCCAGCGCTGGACCCGTCAGAGCGTCCGGGCCGACGAGGTCGTAGGTCTCGGGCGGCAGGGGCCCGGCGGCCCGCTCCCGGCGCAGAAGCTCGATGGCCGCCGCCTCGGCGATGTCGCGGGTGTCGACCATCGAGACGCCCTTGCTCCCGAGCGGAACCCCGAAGATGCCGGCGCTGAGCAGAGGCTCCTTCTGGGCGAAGTCGTTCTGCATGAAGTAGGCGGGCCGCAACACCGTCGCCGGCAGGTTCATCACCGCGATCATCCGCTCGACCGCGTGCTTGCCGATGAAGTGGGGTGCATCGACGTAGTCGCCGCCCTTGTAGACCGACATGTAGACGATGCCCCGCACGCCGGCCTCATGGGCGAGGCTCAGGGTGGTGATGGCCTGGGTCAGCTCGTCCGGCACGTTGGCGACCAGCAGGAACAGCGTGTCGATGCCGGTGAGCGCCGCTCGCATGGCGTCGAGGTCGGCGGGGTCTCCTGCGACCGCCTCGACGCCCGCGGGGAACCGCGCCTTCCCGGGCGAGCGGGTCAGGGCGTGCACCGGGGCACCGGCCTGGGCGAGGTGATCGACGACCGCAGAGCCGATACGGCCGGTGGCGCCTGTGACGAGGATGGTCATGACCGTTCTCCAGATTGGGCGGTCCGGTGGGGCCGCCGCTGACCCGAAGATGCGTCGTTCCCTCGGCGAGCCATAGACGGCAGTATCGGGACTCGGTGTCCCGAATACGGAACGATGCATGGACCTCTCGGCGCTGTCGGATTTCAACCTCGTCGCCAGTCACGGCGGTTTTGGCCGAGCGGCGCGGGCCAGCGGCCGGCCGAAGGCGACGCTGTCGCGGCGAGTCAGCGAACTCGAAGCAAGCCTCGGGACGCGGCTGATCGAACGGGGCGGTCACACTTTGCGCCTGACTGAGGCCGGGGCGCTGCTGCATGCCCGCACGGGGCCGCTGCTTGGCGAGATCGCGGAGGTCGGTGCCTCTGTGGGCGGGGGCCTCGACAAGCCCCGCGGCCGCCTGCGGGTGAGTGCGCCGCTGCTCCTCTCGGATACCCAACTCGGCCGCGTGGCCGCGACCTTCATCCGGGTCTACCCCGAGGTCGATCTGGAGATCCGCTCGGAGGACCGCTTCGTCGATCCGGTGGACGAGGATTTCGACGTGGTCATCCGTGTGAACCCGAAGCCTGACGAGCGCCTCGTGGGGCGATGCGTGCTGCGGGACGAGCAATGGCTCGTCGCCGAGCCCGGGGCAGTGCCACCCGAATCGGTGGACGGCAGCGACGTCGTCGATCTACCGAGCGTGGTTCGATCGCCGCCCCGACCGGGCGAGACATGGTGCGTGCACGGGGGTCGCGACCGCAGGAGCTACCGGCCAGTGCCGGTCCTGCGCCTGTCTTCGCTGCCGACGCTGCGGGACGCGGTGGTGGCGGGGGCCGGGGCAGCGCTCCTGCCGCGCTCGCTGGTCGGCGGTGACGTCGCGGCCGGCCGCTTGGCGTGCTGGGGTTGGCTCGAAGGCCCGCCGACTGAACTATGGGCGCTCTACACCTCAAAACGATTGGTGAGCCCAAAGGTAAGGGCCTTCGTCGCCCATTTGGCAGATGCGCTCGCCGTCCAAGGTGGAACCACTCGTCCCTGAGATGGATCTTCCTCGAAACGCGACCGCTGCTTGTGGGACCCGCCTCATGCGATTCGCATCGCTGCGGTGGGTCGAGGGCGGAATGGCGCCGTTAGGTGAATTTACGTCCGTCCGCTTCCTTACGAACATGTAGCGGAAGCGGACATGCGAGGATTCGTGTCAGGCAGCCGCCCAGGCGACCGCATCGGCGCCGGCCGGCAGGCGCATCGGGCAAGCCGGGTCGGTCGCCGCGTGCCAAACCGCCTCGGCTACGTCCGAGGCCCGGGTCAGCTCTTCCGTCGCCTGCTGGAAGTTCGCGAAGACCTTACCCGCCAAGTCGCTGTAGGCCTCGGGCACATCCATCCCCATCCGGGTGCGGGCGTTGGTCCCGAACGCGGTCTCCGGCGAGCGGCCGGGTATGACGAGATGGGTGCGCACGCCGAATGGCACGAGTTCGTGGGCGAGGGACTCGGTGAAGGCGTTCACTGCCGCCTTGCTCGCGGTATAGACCGCCAGTAGCGGCAGCGGCCGCAGGGTCACGCTCGACGTGACGTTGACGATCACCCCCGCACCCCGTTTCCGGAACTGCGGCAGCACGGCCTGGGTCATGGCGATGGTGCCGAGGGTGTTCGTCTCGAAAGCCTCCCGGGCGGACTCCATCGACAAGCCTTCCAGGGCGTTCAGCAACCCGACGCCCGCATTGTTCACCAAGACATCGAGTGGGCCGGCCTCCGCAACGGCCCGGGCGATGCTGCTGGCGTCGGTCACGTCGAGCGGCAGGACGGTGAGGCGGTCGGACTCCGGGAGCAGGGCCGCCTGGGGCGTACGCATCGTGGCAACGACCCGCCAGCCGCGGTCGAGGAACAGGCGTGCCGTCTCCAGGCCAAAGCCGGACGAACAGCCGGTGATGAGGATCGTGTTCATAGGACCTCCCGTGTGATTCACCACGGGGTGATAGGAGCGCGTGGCCGGACGTGATACGGGCGCAAGTCCGCTTTTCATTGGCGAGCGTCCGAAATGGTCGATCCGCTCACCCAGGTCGTCGGGCTGCTTCAGCCCAGCGCCTCGTTCTCCAAGTTGGTTCTGGCCGGCGGCGCCTGGACGGTGCGGCGCGACGACCACGGTCAGCCATTCTACGCGGCGGTGCTGGAGGGAGAGTGCCGCCTCGCGATCGACGGTGAGGCGGACATCGTCCTCGCAGCCGGCGACTTTGTGCTGATCCCCGCCGCAAGCGCCTTCGCCGCCTCCAGCCTCGTCGCACCATCGGCGGGGCGGGCGCCACCGCCCGTCGAGGTTGGCCCCGGCGTGTTCCGGCTCGGCCCTCCCGAGGTGCCACCCGACCTGCGTATGCTGGTGGGGCACTGCACCTTCGCCTCCGATGATGTGGACCTACTTCTTTCGCTCCTGCCCAAATTCGTCCATGTGCGCGGCGTCGGGCGACTGACGATGCTGCTCGGTCTCATGAACGAAGAGACGCGGGCGGACAGGCCCGGACGCGAAGTCGTTCTTGCGCGGCTTCTGGAGGTGCTGCTGATCGAGGCGCTCCGGTCTACTGCGGGTCCGACGGCGCCCTCGGGCCTCCTGCGCGGGCTTGCAGACGAGCGCGTGGCTGCCGCGTTGCGCCGGATGCACGAGCGGCCGACCGCTCCCTGGACGGTCGCGGCCCTGGCCCGAGAGGCGGGACTGTCGCGCTCGACGTTCTTCGAACGGTTCCGGCGCGAGGTCGGCGTCGCGCCGATGGCGTATCTTCTGGCGTGGCGCATCGCGCTGGCGAAGGATCTGCTGGGTCGCGAAGGTGCCGGCGTGGCGGAGGTGGCTGAGCGCGTGGGCTACGGGTCTGCCAGCACCTTCAGCACCGCCTTCGCTCGTCATGTCGGCAGACCGCCGATCCAATACGCCCGCGAGCAGCGCGCCCACCCCCGCAGCCCTGCACCTCTGAACGTCTAAGAAGTATGGTTTTCCGCACCGTGGGCGTAATCCATGGCATCGAGGTCGGCGATGAGGCCCCGGCCGTCAGGCTGCCATCCGAGCCGGGACCGCGTCAGTGTGCTCGACGCCGTCATATCGGCCCCAGCAAACCCCGCCAGCCATCCGAAATGCGCGGCGGCCGCATCGGGCGCGACGGAGACTACCGGGACGCCAAGGCCCCGGCCGACGGCTTCCGCGATGGCGCGAAGAGGGACGCCTTCCTCGGAGACGGCATGGTACCGGGCCCCCGCCTCCGCACGCTCCAGGGCCATCACGTAGAGGCGGGCGACGTCGCGCCTCGGTCCCGCCGCCCAGCGGTTCGCGCCGTCGCCGACATAGGCGGAGACGCCCTTGGCCCGGGCATGGGCGACGAGATAGGTCACGAGGCCCTGCTTGACGGTGTCGTGGACCTGCGGGAGCCGCATCACCGACACTTTGACGCCCGCCTCCAGGAGCGCCTCACCCGCCCGTTCGGAGGCGACACGGGGGTTCGGGTGATCCCGGTCGAAGACGTCCTCGGTGGCCGGTTGGCCGGGTGCCGGGCAGCCCATCGCCACGCCGGACGTGATCAGCAGGGGCCGAACCGAGCCCTTCAGCGCGGAGCCCAGGGCCTCGATGGCCCGCCGGTCCTTCTCGCAATTAGCCACGAAGTCCGAGAAGTCGTCGTGATCGAACGCGGCATGGATCACACCGTCGGCCCGGGCGGCCCCATCGTGCAGGCTGCTCAGGTCGGTGAGGTCACCCCGGTGCGGCTCGACCCCCGCCGTACGGAGCGCCGCCGCGCCAGCCTCTGACCGGGTCAGCCCGATCACTTGGTGCCCAGCGGTAATGAGCTCCGGGATAAGCGCCGAGCCGATGAAGCCGGTGGCGCCCGTGAGGAATACACGCATGGGTGACTGTCCGCGTTGTGTGGAAGCCCCACTTTCCCGCGGCTGGCGTCACCGTAAAATACGTGACCGTATCAGGGTATAATCTCTCACAGGATCGCCATGCCGGCCGGCTCGGAGAACCCCCTCGGCGCCTATCTACGGGACCGGCGGGCGAAGCTCGACCCGTCCTCGTTCGGGTTCGCAGGCCGCAGGCGGACGCCGGGCCTACGTCGGGAGGAGGTCGCCCAGCGCTCGAACATCAGCGCGACGTGGTACACGTGGCTGGAACAGGGCCGCGGCGGTGCGCCCTCTGCGGACGTGCTGAACCGCATCGCCGCCGGGCTGATGCTGACCGATGCCGAGCGCGAGCACCTGTTCATGCTCGGCCTCGGGCGCCCGCCAGAGGTCCGCTACGCGGTCACCAAAGGGGTCACGCCCCGGCTACAGCGATTGCTCGACACGCTGGAGACCAGCCCTGCGCTGATCAAGACCGCCACTTGGGACGTCGTCGCGTGGAACCGTGCGTCGGCCGTCGTGCTGACCGACTGGGACACGGTCCCGCCGGGCGAGCGCAACATCCTCCGCCGCATGTTCGGCTCCAGTCAGGTTCGCGCGATCCAGCACGACTGGGACAGCGTGGCCCGCTACGTGGTCGCGGCGTTCCGCGCGGATGCGGCCCGCGCCGGTGCGGCGTCCGAGGTCGGCGCGCTCGTCGAGGAACTGTGCCGGACGAGTGAGGACTTCGCGGTGCTGTGGCGCGAGAACGAGGTGCTCCATCACGGCGAGGGGACCAAGCGTCTGAAGCACCCGATCCTCGGCGCCATCGAGCTTGAGTATTCCTCGTTCGCCGTCGACGGTCGCCCCGACCTCGGCCTGATCGTCTACAACCCCACCACACCGTCCGTCAGGGAGCAGATCCGCAGGCTGGTCGATGACCGGCCCGGCGACGGCACCCGCGCAGACCCGTCTCTGTAACCACGCAGTCGGCATCGACGTTTGAACGTCGCAGCAGCGCCAACCGCGCTGGCGAAGATCGTCTCGTCGTCCATCGTAGGTAGGCTCCACCTTCCCGGATGGCGGCCTGATCATGCGCAACGAATGTCGTGTCTGGTTCGGAACATCGACCAAGAAATCCTGGATGGCTAAGTTGGGTCGGTAGGAGGCCGTCCGCTTTTGCGACGGGCCTGCTCCGCAGCGGACCAGCCGCTTTCGGCCATCCTCGATAGTTCCCTAGGATGGCTGCGTCGCCCTGTAACGAGCGAGGAACATTGCGACCGCCTCATCGACCACGACGGCGTCAGCCGGGGCGTCCGCCGCCTTGCCCTGAACCCCCATGACACCCGGCCAGATCACGAACTCCTGGATCAGCCCCATGAACTGGCGCGCCGCGAACTCGGCCCGGTCGCACGTCAGAAAGCGGCGTTCCGTCAACTGGGCCAGCACCGCCGCAAACGCCGCCACGAGCGGTGCCTTTCCCGCTTGGTAGAACGCCTCGGCGATCCAGGGCAGGTGGCGGGACTCTGCGATCACCAGGCGCGTGAACGCGATTTGGTCCGTTTCGTTTACGAAGCGCAGCAGAGACCGCGCGAACTGACGCAGGACATCCTCGGCATTGGTGACCGAGTCCAGTGACGGGGCGGATACCGCCGCCACCTCGGTGCGGATAGCCTCCCAATGTCGGTCCACCACCGCACGGAACACTGCGTCCTTGCTGCCGAACTGGTTGTACACCGTCTGGCGGGACACCCCCGCGGCGCGGCCCACCTGATCCAAGTTGACCCCATCGTAGTCGGCATCGAGGAACAGCCTGCGCGCGGCGTCCAGGATCGCGGTCGAGGTCTCCACACCGGGAGTGGCCATCGCCCCTACCGCATCATCCCCTGCACCCTTGCCGCGTCGTGCCATTCGTCGCCCCAACTTTACTTTACTGTAAAGTACACGAATCACGTTCGTCCCATCGGGTGAATCGCGTCGCACCGAAGATGCGCTGACGCCCCCGATTCGGCAGGTCGACATGTCCATACACCACCCCGTTCCACCTCCCGCCGTCGGCGATGTCTCGCCCGCCATGCCGCGTCCCACCGTGGCTTGGTACGGCGTCGCCGTCCTGTTCGCGGTGCAGATCTTCTCCTTCGTCGACCGCCAGGCACTCAGCCTGCTCATCGCCCCGATCAAGGCCGATCTCCGCATGTCTGACACGGAGGTCAGCCCCGTCATCGGCCTCGGTTTCGCCCTGGCCTACGCGGTCGCCGGCCTGCCCATCGGTCGGCTGGTGGACCGGGTCTCCCGCCCAACCCTCCTCGCGGTCGGGCTCGCCCTGTGGTGCGGTTGCACCTTCCTGTGCGGCTTCGTCCGTTCCTTCCCGCAACTCGCTCTCGCCCGCTCCGGCGTCGGCATCGGCGAGGCTACCGGCACCCCCGTGGTCGTCTCGTTGCTCGGCGACTGGTTCCCCCCGCACCGGCGCGGGCTGGCCTTCGCGGTGTTCGCGGTCTCGGCCTATGTCGGCACCGGGCTGGCGCTGGTGGCGGGCAGCGCCATCGTCCACGCCTTCGAGGGTATCTCCACGGTCGAGGTCCCCCTCGTCGGCGCCGTGCGCACTTGGCAGGTCGTGTTCCTGCTGGTTGGCCCGCCCGGCCTGCTGGTCATTCCGTTCGTCCTGTCGCTGTTCGAGCCTCGGCGGTCCGCGCGTGCGACCGGTCGGACCGCGCCGGCATCGGAAGCACCCGGCCTGTCACAGGTCGTGGCCCACTACCGTCGGCACTGGCGTGCATTCGCGACGCAGCACGCGGCGAGCACCTTGCTGGCCATGCTGTTCTACGGCACCGGGGCCTGGGTGCCCGAGTTCCTGCGCCGAACCTACGGCTTGCCTATCGCGCAGGGCGGCCTGCGGTTCGGCCTCGTCACCGTCGTGGCCGGGACGGCGGGAGTGCTCGCGGGAGGGGTGATCTCCGACCGTCTGCTCAAGGCCGGGCGCACCGACGCGCGCCTGCGGGTGACCGGGTTCGCGGCGCTCGGCGCCCTGCCGTTCGCCGCCGCCTTCCCCCACGCCGCGACGCCGGGCCTCGCCCTCGCCCTAGCCAGCGGGATGATCGTCTTCACTGCGGCGGTCTCGACCACCGGCTCGACCGGCGTGCAGGAACTCGCCCCGGCACGGATGCGCGGTACCGCCTCGGCGGTCTACCTGTTCGTGTTCAACGGCCTCGGCCTGTCCCTCGGCCCGACCGTGTTCGCGCTGCTCACGGACAGGGTGTTCGGCGACGAGGCGCTGCTATGGCGCGCCCTGGCGGTCGGCGCGCCGGCCTTGGCCACCCTCGCCGCGCTGGCCGCCTTCACGGGGCTCCGCGCCTACCGCGCCTGCGTGGCCGCCAACGCGGCCGAAGCGCAGCCGTCCATGGCGCGCGACTCCGGACACGGAACGATGCTGGCGACCGGCGCCTGAGGAGACCGTGATGACCGAGTCGATCATCCCCACACTGAGGCCCGAGGTCGCCTGGAGCCGCCTGTCGGCCGAGGCACTGAACGACCTCGCCCGCCGGGACGCCGTCGTGCTGTTGCCGGTAGCCTCCACCGAGCAGCACGGGCCTCATCTCCCGACCGGTGTCGACGACTTCCTCGGCACCGCCGTTTGCCACTGGACTGCCGAGCGTCTCGCGCCGGACCACCCCGCCGTCGTCGCTCCCACGCTGTGGTGCGGGTTGGCCGATCATCACGTCGCCTTCGGCGGGACATTTACCCTCTCGCTGCCCACCTACCACGCCCTGCTGCGCGACCTGTGCCGGTCGATCCTTGGGGCGGGCTTCCGCCGGATCGTGATGGTCAACAGCCACGGCGGCAACATCGCGGCGCTGTCGGCTCTCGCCGTGGAACTGACACGCGAGCTCGGCGCGGCAATCGCGACAGTGACGTACTTCGTCGAGGCCGCCGACGCGGTGGCGGGCATCCTGGAGGACCAGTCCAACGTGATGCACGCCTGCGAGGGCGAGACCGCGATGATGATGGCGCTCGCCCCCGACCTCGTGGACGCGGCGCGCCTTCCCGAAGCGCACGGGCCGGCCTTCGACGTGGCGGCCTCGCTGCTGCCGACGCTCCGGCAGGTACGTGCCTGGGAGGAAGTCTCGCCCGGCGGGGTCGCCGGCGACGCGCGACGGGCCAACGCGGACAAAGGCGAGGCCTTGCTTGAGGCCTGCGCGGGAGTGCTCGCCGACCGTCTGCGGGCCGGCGAACCCTGGGCGTGACGGTGCCGCCTTGGACGGACGGAGGTAGCCATGACCTTGGATGAGATGCCGGCGACCTATCGGATCGGCGATGCCAGCGTGACGAAGATACCGGAGATCATCGCCGACTTCCCGGCGGGTAAGCTCCTGCCCGGCTACAAGCCCGCCGCGCCACCGCCGGGTCGAGAAGGATCCCAACCGCTAGGCGGTGACGGAGACCAACTGCCCCTGTCCATCCATTCCTGGCTCGTCCGGATCGGAGTGATGACCGTGCTGGTTGATGCCGGCGTCGGCAACGGCAAGCATCGGGCGTCGACGCTGTTCGACGGACTGGATACGCCTTGGCTGGACCGCCTCGCCGCCGCGGGAGCCCGGCCGGAGGACGTGACGCACGTCCTGCTGACCCACCTGCATACCGATCACGTCGGCTGGAACACCGTGCCGGGTCCGGGCGGATGGGTACCGACCTTCCCGAGCGCACGTACCCTGATGCCCCGCCTCGGGTACGATCTGTTCACGGGGCCGGCGGGCCGTTCGCGCCCGAACCACGACATGTTCGCCGACAGCGTCCTGCCCGTCGTCGAGGCGGGTCTCGCGGATTTCGTGCCACCGGAGGGCGGCGAGGTGGTGCCCGGCTTCACCTACCTACCGACTCCGGGACACAGCCCGGACCACTTGTCGATCCTTTTCCGGGCAGGGGGGCATGAAGCGCTGTTCGCGGGCGACGTACTGCATCACCCGGGACAGGTCGCCCACCCGGACCTATGCTCGGTGTTCTGCGAGACACCCGAAGAGGCACGCCGGTCCCGGATCCGTATGCTCGATCTCGCTGCCGAACGGGCGCTGACTTGGTTCAGTTCGCATTGCGCGGGGCCGTCCGCCGGGATGGTGACCCGGAATGGGCAAGGTTACGTCTGGTCGTTCCTTGCTGCCGATACGCCGGTGTCTTCGATGCCGTCCACCGGCCGGGGCCGCAGCGCATGACCGGGCTCGTCCGTTACGCTTCGCCCCTTCCGGCACCGCTGTCTAAGGCCGTACGGGCCGGCGATTTCCTTTTCCTTTCCGGCCAGACCCCGCGGAGTGACGACCTCAAGCCTGTACGGGGCAGCATCGAAGTGCAGACGGAGACCGTGATCACGGCAATTCGAGCATCGCTCGCGGACTTCGGGCTGGACTTGTCCTCCGTCGTTCGTTGCACCGTGTGGCTGTCGGACCTCGACCTGATGCCGCGGTTCAACGCCGTGTACGCCACTCGTTTCGGCGCTCACCTCCCGGTCCGAAGCGTCGCCAAGGCGGAAGCCCGGGACGTGGGTTTGTCGTGTCAAGCGCTCATGGATGAGCGGTACGGAGCCGCCCAACGCGAAGTTTCATAGCCGCAATTTCTCAGGGACCGCGCTGGGATCCGCGCGGGCAGCGGGCCTTAATCCAGAGCCTGCGGATGCGGGTTCGACCTCCTGGTGGAGTACTGCGGCAACCTCGGGCAGCCGTTGTGCGCGCGCGCGTCTAACAAACGCAGAAGGCCCGCCCCGAGGGTAGGGGCAGGCCTTCTTCGGATTGGCGGACGCTGAACCGCCAGCGTGTCAGAGACCGAGCAGTACCCGGATCGAGCCCAAGGCTGTCGCCGCTAAGGCGAAGGCGAAAAGGCCGATCACAGCGTAGGAAACTGGTTTCAGCTTCATCAGCAGCGGTTGCCGCCGGTAGTCTGACCATACTGCTTGACGGGGAAGTGCTGCTGGTTGGCGTTGCCTTCGGCGGCCGAGCTCATCGGGCAGGTGTAGGGGTCGTTGTTATAGCCGAACAGGCCGCCGGCCGGGGCGCCGAGCGATCCGGCGGCCTCGATGCCGTAGGGCTGGAGACCAGTCCAAGCGGTGGGGCGCGGGCCGGCTGCGGCGGGCGATAGCGCGGCAGCGGTGAAGGCGAGGGCGGCGGCCAGCGTAGCAAAGCGGGTCGTCGTCATGGCGTTTCTCAATCTCCTCGGGCCCGGGCCAGCTTATCCGGCCCCGTCGTCTCCCGTGTGATCCTGAGATGGGAACCGCCTTGTCTTCGTGACGTGCCGCCAGGCACGTGGCGGCGGGGATTAAAACTCCGAGTGGTCGGACCGACCCAGGTGTAGCATTAGAAAAAGCCGGGATGCTCATGAGGAACAGGGTCACGCCCATGGTGGCGGCTATGGCATCCTTCATTGGAGGCGTGGCTCTAAACCCTTCCGCGTGATGTCTACGACCGCGATCCGGCGGTACTGCGGATGTAAAGTCACGGTTAGCTATCATGTGTGATCGGCCGGAACGGCGAGCTTGACCGTTTGTTCTGTCGCTATGGAACACTACCGATCCACTCTCGCCGTCACGGTGATCGCAGTAATTGGCCTTGTCGCCGCCGCGCATGTCCTGCATCCGGGTAATTATGAGCGGTCGGATCGCAGGACCCGGGTCGTCACGGTGGCTGTTGAGGCACCATCCAAACCCACCGCTTGGACCGACCCGCCGACGAAACTCAGCAGCAGCGAACCTGCGATGTTGATGGCAGACAGCGCGACACTTCTGGCGCACTGTGCGACGGTGACGCCGCCCCCTGGAACTCGAACAGTACCGAGACTGTCGGGCGAGCTGGTGCCTTCAGTTCCGCATGGGAAGGCTGCTGAAGGTGACCCGATCGGCGACCTTATCCATAACTTGGATCTCGACCAGGCGAGTTGATGGTCGAACGGTCCGTGCGAGTAGTCCTTCAAGCGTAGGGACCGCCGAATAGGTCGCCCAAGGCCTTCCGCCGGAATAGCGTGCGCCAGCGCCGCCGCTGATGCTCAGGCCGGTCGTGGATCATGTGGCAGCGCTGGCAGAAGGCCGCGAGGTTGGCGTCCGCGTTGTTCGAGGTGTCGTGATCCCGATGGGCCGCTGCTAGGACGACACGGGTCCGGCGCAACCTTCCGAGGATGTCGGCCCCTACCGCGATCCGGATCCGACGCCCCCAGCCATCCCGCCACTGGCCGGCTTCCGCGTCCCACCAGCGGCCATCGCCGAGGTGGTAGACCATTCGCCCATGCGGCCGCCCGCAGCCCTCACAGCACCCTTTCGCCCGGCCGAACCGGATCACGGCCGAGAGCTGCGCCCAGTCGATGGGGTAGAAGAAGCGGTGCTCGGGCCGGATCGGCATGGTCGGCTGAGAAAGTAGCAAGCGATCCACTCTGCAGCGAAGTGGACGATCCGCCCTGTAGCATCTCGGCCACAGCTGTCAGGCAACGTATCGACAGGCGGCAACCAAATCGCCTCGCGGATGTTGTGCCGCTCGAACGTGTACAGCGCAAAGTATTGCGATAGTCGAGTGCGCATTCATAGACGGTTTACTACGATGGTCTCTCTCGCCAGCAGCCGGTGTGTCCGTAAAACTACAGCCATTTGGCTCATGAGCCGGTAGCCATAGCTCCAGTTAGAAATTTGGACCTGACCCGATGACCAAGCTCCTCGCCTCGCTGGCTGCCTTCACCGCCCTGACCGCCGCCGCCTCGGCCGCCGACCTGCCGCGTCGCGCTGCCCCGCCGCCCGTGTTCACCCCCGTGCCGGTGTTCACCTGGTCGGGCGCCTACTTCGGTATCAACGCCGGCTACGCCTTCGACGCCTCCAGCCGCTCCACCGGCAACTCCTTCGGCGTGCCCTTCCCCTACGCCACCCCCGGCACCGTCGCCACCTTCCGCAACAGCAGCCAGGACGGCTTCTCCGGCGGTGGTCAGATCGGCTACAACTACCAGTTCACTCCGGGCTCCGGCGTCGTCATCGGCATCGAGGCCGATGCCCAGTACCTCGACTTCGGCCGCAACCGGAACAGCTCCTTCATCACCGGCGGCGCCCTGGCCAACGGCTACTACGTCACCGACCCGCGCGGCCTGTCGAGCCTCGACTACTTCGGCACCGTGCGCGGCCGCCTCGGCTACGCCTTCGACCGCACCCTCGTGTACGGCACCGGCGGCTTCGCCTACGGCTCGGGCAGCGCTGACCGCTCGTTCGGCGGCTTTGCCGGCAACGACAGCTTCCGCACCGGCTACGCGGTCGGCGGCGGCATCGAGTACGCGCTCCCCACCGAGTCGTTCCTGAACTTCTTCCGCTCCTCGGCCGTGACGCTCAAGGTCGAAGGCCTGTACGTCAACCTCGACCGCAGCACCCGCAACCAGGGCGCGTTCGTCATCAACGCCGCCAACAACTTCCCGGTCGTGTACAGCGGCATCGGCCGCCGCTCCGACGAGTTCGCCGTCGTCCGCGCCGGCCTGAACTACAAGTTCGGCTCGTACTAAGATCTGGTCGCGCTGCTCCTGGCTTCCGTGCCGGGAGATGCGTTGGTGTGCGACGGGTAGCTGGTCCTCCTCGTCGCTCTCCATCGCCGAAGAGCAGCCGTCCGGCTGACCTTCGCATACCCAGCCTGATCAAACTGGCCGCTCGATCGGCAGCACCCTGGGAGCTCGCGCTCCTGGGGTGTTTTCTTATTCGTCGAGGTCCTCGGGACTGAGAGCTCGATGCGACCAGATCGGTGCGCCTGTCTCATCAAGGAGTACAGCGACGCTCAGCGTCATCCCTGGTGTCGAGCAGCGATACAGCTTAGCCAACGCAATCGCTTCATCGGGGCGATCCGCGCCGAGGGCTACGTCATCGAAAGCTGCCCCGGCATGCCCATTCCTGAAGCGTAGGACGCACTTAAGGTGATAGATCGGCACGTCTTGAGCTTGGACCAAACGGGATGAGCAACGACGCAAGAGTGTGAGGCACAGATCGATGGCGGTGGGTAGGCCAACTCCGATGACTCGCTCGCAAAACCTCGACGAGAGACACCCGGGATGAACCGTCCCATGCCTTTGAGCAGAACGGAACCGTAGCAGCATAAGGCTGCGACGCAGCACGCATGGACCTATCTAACTTTCAGTTCTGGGCCCTGGTCGCGGCGGCGATCCCGGGCTTGTTCCTGCCAGTGATCATCGTTTGGTGGAAAGGCCGGCCCATCGTGCCGGTTGCACTGCTCAGCTTCGTGTTCTGGCCCGGAGCGTTGATCCTGGCACTCAGGCTGCGACGACATCAGGATTTATGATCACAGCCATGACAAGTGCCTGAACGATAGCCGCCGGGCTGACGTTCAGATCCAGACCGATCAAACTGATCCGTCTGGAGGAAGCCGCCATGATGAAGACACTTGTCCTCGCCGCAGCGCTGTCGTTCGCAGTTACTGGGGCGGCGTTCGCTCAGATGTCAGCCGGCAGCGGAAGCGCTCAGAGCAACATGAACAATCCCGGGAGCGTGAAGAGCTCATCGGAGAAGCGGATGGGTGGCCAGCGCAGTCTGATGAGCATGCGGCACATGACGCACCATCGGCGTCACCATATGCGCCGTTCGCGGATGTGACGTGAACTGCCCCGCGGGTCTGACGCCGCGGGGCTCCTCCTACGCAGGTTGGCCTAGCTCAGCGACCCTTCTTGTAAAGCTTGCTCGCGATCTCGAAGATCTCCTCGGGGGCATAATCCGGGGCGAAGGCGCCGTAATTGCCATCGAGCTCTGGGATCTTGCCGCCCTCCGGCGCCCCATCGACGACTTCCAGATTGCCCGGCGGGTCGCCTGGCAACGCCACTTCGTCGTTCGACCAGACGCCCGCGGCCTCGGCGTAGTCGTCGGGGCTGAACGTGTAGAGCCGACGGTGCTTGCCCTCATCAAGGTACTTCTGGCACTCCGGCACGCGCGACAAGTCGATGTTCGGCGTCGGCAGCATCTTCTCGATCTCGACGCCAGTGAGCTTTTTGAGGGCCAGGGCGTAAGCGTGGGCGTGCAGGGAGCCGCGGACTAGCAGATAGCCACATACCTCGCGCCCGGTCGGTTCCGTCATGGTCTCGTAGACGCGCAGCTTGTGAATGCGTGCGCCGCACTCTAGGTGAAAATTGTGCAGGAGGTCGATAATCAAGTTCCCGGTCGTCGTGATCATGTCCATGTTCCAGGACGCCGCATTCGAGTTCATTGGCATGGCGCCGCCGCCATTCGACAAGAAACTCCCGGCCAGCCGGATATCCTGCATGTCCTCGAAGGGCGCCTTCGAGATGTCGACGTTTTTCTTTGGGTTGCCAGGCCCATTGTTCAGCATGGCGATGCCATTCGAGACTAGCTCGACGTGGCCAATCTCCTCAGCAAAGATGCTCGATACGAGACTGTAGAACGGCCGAAGCTTCTCCTTGTTGCGGAAATTGAAGCTTTGGAACATGTAATTGCCGAGGGTCGACATCTCGCCGTACTTGCCGCCGAGCAATTCCTGCAGGGCCGCAGCGGCATTCGGCTCGGGCTTCTTCGGCTCGGGCAGCTCCGTCAAAAGACGGTCGATCTTCATGAACATGCGAGCGGCTCCACGACGCGGGGTGCGCGGAAGGGCATGTGTCCGTGGAGACCAATCGTTCCGCTGCGCTTTACGAGGGCCGCCGCTAGGGAGCTCGAAGGTCTAGGCAATGGCCCAGAATAAGGGCAGTGCGCCCGCCAGGAACAGGGCTGAGGAGAGGAGCACCGCGAAACGCTCGCGATGGTAGTGGATGAAGGCGTGAGGGCTGGCGAACATGGCAAGGCCGCATTGAGTGAATGCCCCACGTTCTCCCTCGAACCTTGACCAATCAGGGGCGCTCAGCACCGTCCACAGGTGGTCGTCGATGCGTGTCACCGCCGAGCCACACGCGGGTGGATGTGCTCGGGCGTACTTCGCAGAAAGAGCATTAGGCGTAGCCCGTTTTAGTGGCTGCTATCGCCCCCTCCGCAGCCCGTTCCAGCGGCGCAGCGCCTTCGAAGGTTGCTGCGCCGTTGTCGTCGCAGCCTACCCGCAGGGCTGCCGACATTCCATGCGTACGGTCGCTCTCCGCTGGTCGAGATAAGTTGCAAGATCCATCGCGCTGATCCCTCTGGCTACATGACGCAGGCGGGATCGTTAGGTCTTGGCCGCCGTTCTCCGATGACAAAAGCGGCGGAGAGTTGACTGCGATGTTGAAGACAAGCTTAGCTGCAGCTGCCCTTGTCGTCGGTCTAATGGGACCAGCTCCTGCTTGGGCTTGGACTTCACCAGGCTGCACCAACCTCCCCGAATACGAGCGCGCTCTTGGCGCTCTTCAAGGTATGACGAGCGCCTGCGATATGAGTGTCGAACAGGCGAATAGGATCGTGGCCGCGCAAGGGTACAGACCCGGAGGCCTGTTCGGCTTGCTTGCGAGCCGCGCTATCCAACCGACCGTTGAGTCGTACCCGGCATCGCGACCTCTTCCGAGCCACACATCTCGGCCGCACCGCCGCCAAGCTCACCTCACCGCCACTCATTGACGGGTTCTGTTAGCCCCCATTTGCCAGCATCGATCCAGCGATCGGCTCCAGCCGCGCGCTGGAAGAGCAGCACCAGGCTTGATGCCCCTCGGCCTCGGTGCGGCCTCGCCGGCGCAATGCGCTGATCGGACGCGATCGCGGCCAAGCTTGAGCCCAGCTAGACGCGCTACCTTGGTTACGCGGGAGCAGGGATGGGCGATGTGATGACCGCCCTGCTGCTGGCGTTGGCGACAGAGAACGCCGAACTGCGCGAGCAACTGGCCTCAGCTCAGGACATGCTGGTGGAGACCGCGACCGACGCCGGGAACATGCACGCCCTCGTGGAGGCGATGCGGATCGAACGCGATGCGTGACAGGAAGAAGCCGAACAGCTGCGGATGAGATCCGTGCGATCCGCTTGATGCAAGCAGTCTCGGAGCTGTTGAGCGGTGCAAGGGTTCGCTAACCTAAAGCCTCCAGCGTCGCCGCTATGCCCAGGCGAATTCTTCGAACCTTGAAAGGCGCTCTTTGGATCGCCGTCCTAGCGCTCTGCTGCTTCTCGGCCTCTATGTTGGTGGAGGCTAATCGACCCGCAGAACGAGCCGTAGCACACCTCCCGTCTGCGGATCCCACCACGACCGGAGCTATCGATCGCGCTCCTATCCGTTGGTGTGGGGCCGCCTCTTGGTGTCGTTGAACCGCCGATCAGATAACGCCTTTCTCAATCAGCGGCTGACCATCACCCAGCCCATTCCCCTCGTTACTCCTAGGGTCTGGACTCGATCAGCACCAGAAAGCGATGACGGCGGCGAGGGCGACGGCTGAGGCATAGTTGCGGGCGAGCTTGTCGTAGCGGGTCGCGACGCGGCGGAAGTCCTTGAGGCGGTTGAAGGTCGCCTCGATGCGCCAGCGCTCGCGATAGCGCCGCTTGTCGTGGCGGATGCGTCGCTTGCGACCGCGCTTGCCCGGGATGACCGGCACGATGCCCTGCGCCCGCAGGTCCGCGCGCAGCCATTCGGCATCGTAGCCCTTGTCGGCAGCCAGACGCCGGATCCGGCCGGGCGCTTCGGCCAACACCACAGGCGCGGTCGTCACGTCGCTGGCGTTGCCGGGCGTCAGCAGCAGGACGCCGGGACGGCCGAGGACATCGGTGAGCGCGTGGATCTTGGTCGTCTGGCCGCCGCGCGAGGGACCGATGGCCTGCGCTTTCGCCCCCCTTTACCGCCGTGGGCCGAGCGGTGGGCCCGCACATAGGTGCTGTCGAGGGCGGCCGCATCGCCGGCCCACCCGGCCTTGGCCAGATCCGCCAGCATGGCCTTCCAGAAGCCGCGGCGAGACCACCTGTTGAACCGGTTGTAGACGGTGGTGCGCGGCCCATACTCCGCCGGACAGTCACGCCAGCGGCAGCCGGAGGTGAGCACGTGCAGGATGCCGGAGATGATCTGCCGGTCGTCCTTCCGCTCTGGTCCAGGCTGGTCCTTGGGCATGAACGGCTCGATCACCACCCACTGCTCGTCCGAGAGCCAGAACAGGTCCGCCATCGCCACCTCCAGGCCGCAAAACGGCCGCCTGGAATCACAAAACCACAAACCTTGCAACAGCTTGGTTCGGTTCACACCCTAGTCATCAACTGACCGGGGCGCTTGCGCTTCCCGGTCAAAGGCTTGAAAGGTTTGCCCTCGGGGCCGAGGTGCTTACCCGCCTCGTACCAACGGCGAGCCAGCCACCCGTTCAGGCTGTTCAAGGTCCCGCGACTGTCCTTCAGGAAGGCGACGTTGGCCTCAATGAGGTCGAAGCTCGCATGCTTCATGAGGGCCATCATCTGGAGCTGGATGCCCGTCCGCAGGTCCTTGACCTGACCGGCTGGCTTTGGACCGGGCTGATTGAGAGGATCAGCCAGGACTGAAGGAGTCGGACATGCGGCGAGGTCAGAAGACGAGCGCGGAGCAGGTCGTGCTGAAGCTGCGCCAGATCGAGGTGCAGACGGTACAAGGCAAGAGTTTGTCACCGGCGTGCAAGGAGGCAGAGATCTCCGAGCAGAGCTATTACCGCTGACGCAAGGAGTACGGCGGTCTCCAAGTCGATCAGGCCAGGAAGATGAAGGACCTGGAGCGCGAGAACGCGCGGCTGCGGCGGCTGGTAGCCGATCTATCTTTGGAGAAGCAGGTGCTGGCGGACGTCGCCGCGGGAAACTTGTAGCCCCCGAGCGACGCCGGCAGGCGGTCGATGGCATCCGGGAGAAGTACGGCCTCTCGGAACGTCGCGCCTGCCGGATCGTCGGCCAGCACCGCGGCACGCAACGCTACGTGCCGACCGTGCTGGCCGACGAGGAGGAACTGACCCGCGCCGTCATTGCCCTGGCGTCCGAGTACGGGCGCTACGGCTACCGCCGTGTCACCGCGCTGCTGCAGGCAGACGGCTGGCAGGTGGGCAAGGACCGGGTTCAGCGCATTTGGCGTCGCGAGGTGCTCAAGGTCCCGCAGAAGCACCGGCCGCGCAGCCGTCTCTGGCTGAACGACGGCTCTTGCGTGCGGCTGCGGCCGCTCCGCCGCAACCATGTGTGGAGCTTCGACTTCGTCCAGGTGCGGACCCACGACGGACGCTCGCTCCGGGTCCTGAGATGATCTCGAAGGCACTGCGCAAGTGGGTCGCCAAGACGGGTCCGCAGATTCAGTACATCGCGCCAGGCTCGCCGTGGGAGAACGGGTACTGCGAGAGCTTCAATGGCAAGCTTCGGGATGAGTGCCTGAGACAAGAGATCTTCTACTCGCTGAGGGAGGCGCAGATCGTGATCGGTCTTTGGCAAAATACCTACAACCGCGTCCGGCCGCATTCGTCCCTGGGCTATCGGCCGCCCGCGCCTGTCAGCTACCCGGATCTGGCCTTCCGGCTACCCGTCGCCGCCGCCATGCAGTAGCCTCTCAATCGGCTCGGTCCAAAATACCGGTCCGGTCAATCGTGCTGTCGAACAACGACGGCTGCGCCATCGCTCGGACGCCCGAGGCCAAGGCGCTCGGCATCCACATGGGCGAGCCGTTCTTCAAGATCCGCAACATGTGCCGGTCGCAGGGCGTGCGGGTCTACTCCTCGAACTACGCCCTGTACGGGGACATGTCGGCCTGGGTGAACACGGTCTACCGGGGCTTCTCGCCGCGCATCGAGATGTACTGCATCGACGAGAGCTTCCTAGACCTCTCGGACGTGCGCCAAGCCGACCGCGTGACCCTGTGCCGGGACATGCGGGAGACGGTGCGGGCGTGGACGGGCATCCCGACCTGCGTCGGCATCGGGGCCACCAAGACGCTGGCCAAGCTCGCCAACCACGTGGCCAAGAAGGTGCCCGAGCTCGGCGGGGTGTGCGACCTGACCGATCCGGTCCAGTACGACCACTGGATGGTATGCATCCCGCCGAAGGACATCTGGGGCGTCGGGCCGGCCAACGCCCGCAAGCTAGAGGCGCTGGGCTGCGAGAGCGTCGCCGACGTTCGAGACCTCGACACCCGGGCGGTGCGCAAGGCCATGATGGTGGTGGGCGAGCGCCTCGTACAGGAACTGCGCGGCATGGCCTGCCTCGACCTGGAGGAGATCGCCCCGACCCGGAAGGGGTGCGCCGTGACCCGGAGCTTCTCCGACCGGGTCGACGACCTTGCGACCATGGAACAGGTCGTCGCGACCCACGCCGCCCGGCTAGGCGAGAAATTGCGAGCGGGGGGACTCGGTACCGACCACGTGACGTTTTTCTTCCATACCTCCGAGCATGACCGGGACCGGCCGCAGCGGTCGGTCTCATCGGTGGTCACCCTGCTGGAGGCCTCGAACGATACCCTCGTGCTGGTGAAGGCATGCCTGCACGGCGTCCGGAAGACCTGGAGGGACGGCTACCGCTACTCCAAGGCTGGAGTCGTCACCACGGACCTCGTGGCCCTGGCGGCCTTGCAGCGGGCCTTCCCGGGGCTCGGGCAATTCGACCGGGAGCACGGGGCGGCGCTGATGGGCGCCCTGGATGCCTGCAATCGCCGGTTCGGGCGTGGGGCGGTCGTCCCGGGCAGTGCCGGGTTCGCCCCCAAACGGGAATGGTCGACCAAGTTCGACATGCGGTCGCCTCGCTACACCACCAGGGTCGACGAGGTGCCGGTGGTGATGGCGGCATGAACGATCTACCGGGTGTTCGATCACCAGCATGTCGGGGTACATCAGTGCGCCTGCGTCCCCAATGCCGGCGTGTCCTCCGCCCCCCGTTCCCGTCGGCGCAACGGGGCTGGCTTGCACCCGTCGGGCAGGATGTCCTGGAGGTGGTCGTGGACCATGTCGGCGGTGAACGGCTTGCCGATGAAGCACGCGCCTTCCGGCATGTCGCCGGGTCCTGGACGCAGGTGGCCCGATGCCACCACGATGGCGATGTGCGGCCACCGGGCGGCGGTCTCGCGGGCGACCGCGAAGCCGTCGCGGGACCCGGGCATCTGCACGTCGGTGAAGAGCAGCACGATGACGGCGTTTTCCCGGGCGAGGAGTTCGACGGCCCTGTCGCCGTCGCTCGCCTCTATGGTCCGGAAGCCCGCATCCTCAAGGATGTACATCGCCTCCATCCGGATGAGGCCGTTGTCGTCCACGACGAGGGCGTAGGGCTCTGCGGGATCGGACGGCTCGCTCATCCGCAATCAAGTCCGGGCCACGTCGAATGGCTCCCGAACGCCGAATGCGCAGGCGGCGCGAGCGCGCTCGCTCGGGGCACGGCGCTCCGGCAAACACGCACCGTCGACGTCACCCCCTTCCGTGGGGACATGCCGGCAGACAAGGGAACCGGCAGGTCGGCTTCGCGCCTGCCACGGGCGCCTTCCGGCCGAACCTTCCCAGCATCGTGCGCGACGGCACTAGACGACCGGTCTAATCCAGCCTATGTCGGGGTCATGGCACACGTCAGCGGCAACACCGACACCCGGCAAGGCATCCTCGACACCGCCCACCGCATCGTGGGCGCGAAGGGGTTTTCGGGCGTCGGGCTCAACGAGATCCTGGCCGCGGCCGGGGTCCCGAAGGGCTCGTTCTACCACTACTTCGGCTCGAAGGAGGCCTTCGGCGAGGCGCTCCTGGCGGACTACTTCGAGGAGTACCTCGCCGACATCGACGCCACCCTCGCCGAGCCCGGTCTCAGCCACGCCAAGCGCCTGATGAATTACTGGCGCAAGTGGCAGGCGACGCAGGGCAGCATCGACTACCAGCGCAAGTGCCTCGCAGTGAAGCTTGCGGCCGAGGTCTCGGACCTGTCCGAGCCGATGCGGCTGGCGCTCAAGGCCGGCACCGCCGGGATCATCGACCGCGTGGCCGGCGCCGTCGAGGCGGGCGTCGCCGAGGGGTCGCTGACCGTCGAGGGTAAGCCTCACGACACGGCCGAGACCCTCTACCACCTGTGGCTCGGTGCCAGCCTGATGGCGAAGATCGAGCGCACCGCCGCCCCGTTCGACGCCGCGATGAGGACGACGCGGCGCATCCTGAACCCGCAACGACCCTGACCGGGCGAGCCCAGGGCAAAGCCCGAGCAGATCGTGCCGAAATTGTAGATGACCAGTCTACTCAGAGCTGGAATAGGAGAAGACCATGACCCCGCGAACCACCCACACCGTCGCTCCCTACCTGCTGCTCGCCGAGCTCGGGGCCGCCCTGTTCGGCGGCACCGCCGCATCCGCCGAGGAGCGCATCACCCTAGAGATCATCGGTGCCGTCCGCATGACCGGCCCGGCGATGGTCCGCCCCGCGGACGCGAAGCCCGTCAGGGCCGAGGACACCCATGCGCGCGACGCGAGCGCCGAGCGCTCCCCCGAGAGGATGGCGGCCCGTCACCACTGACCCGCCCGCGACTTTACGAACTAACAATTCCCACCGATCCCGGAGAACGACGATGAAGATCCTGATGGTGCTGACCTCCCACGACCAACTCGGCGACACCGGCCGCAAGACCGGCTTCTGGCTGGAGGAGCTCGCCGCGCCCTATTACGTGTTCAAGGACGCGGGCGCCGAGGTGGTCCTGGCCTCGCCCAAGGGCGGCAAGCCGCCCCTCGACCCGAAGAGCAGCGAGCCGGGCTTCCAGACCGACCTGACCCGCCGCTTCGAGGCGGATGCCGAGGCCAACGCGGTCCTGGCGGACACGGCCCGGCTCGACGGCGTCAGCCACGAGGGCTTCGACGCGGTGTTTTACCCCGGCGGGCACGGGCCGCTCTGGGACCTCGCCGAGGACACCGCCTCGATCAAGCTGATCGAGGCCACGCTCCAGGGCGGCAAGTCCGTCGCCCTCGTGTGCCACGCCCCCGGCGTGCTGCGCCATGCCAAGACGGCCGACGGCAGGCCGCTGGTCGAGGGCAAGGCGGTCACCGGCTTCACCGACACCGAGGAGGAGGCGGTCGGCCTGACCGAGGTCGTCCCGTTCCTCGTCGAGGACGAGCTCAAGCGGAACGGCGGCCGCTTCTCGAAGGCCGGCGACTGGGAGCCCTACGTGGTGGCGGACGGCCTGCTCATCACCGGGCAGAACCCCGCCTCGTCCGGAGCGGCGGCCGAGCGCCTCCTGTCGCATCTCCGCCAGGGCTGACCGCCTGCATTGACCGGAATCGGCCCTGTGCCGTTCACGACCAGCGCCGCCATTCCCCGGGCGTCCGGTCCGTGGCAGCCTTGAAGGTCCGGTTGAAATGGCTCTGCGAACCGTAGCCGCAGGCCAGCGCCACCTTGCCGAGCGGCTGCCCGGTCCGGAGCAGCCGCTTGGCCCGCTCAATGCGCCGCGCCGCGAGGTAGCGGTGCGGGGGCATGCCGAAGCTGATCCGGAACATCTTCGCGAAGTGGAAGGTGCTGAGCCGCGCCTCGGTTGCGAGGCGGTCGAGCGTCAGCGCCGCGTCCAAATGCACCTCGACCATCTCCATGACCCGGCGCCGCGCCGATGGGGACAGGCCGGCGCGGACCTCGCCCGGAACCTTGTCGATGTGCCGGCGCAGGACGCCGTGCAGCAGGAGGTGGCAGGCGGCGTCCAACGCCGAGCGGTCGCCCGGCTCGGCCCAATCGAGCGGCATCACCGCACGGCGCACGACCGCCGCCAGGGCCGGGTCGTCGCAGAAGGTCGCGTCGTGCAGCCGGATGCGACGCGGATCGACGTCGAAGGCGGTCACGGCCCGGTGGGCGAGCTCCTCCGGGTCGACGTAGAGGTGAAACATCCGCAAGGGGCCGCCGATCCGCCAGCGGCTCTCGTGCCCGGCCGGCAGCAGGCAGAGCTTGTCGGGGGCGCCGCCGCGCAGGTCGCGGTCCTCCCGCACGACCCCCTCGCCGCCGGCGAGGTAGACGCTGACCGTGTGGTGGCCGGGGCCGTCGTAGCGGGCGTAGTTGTCGCAGTTGCTCCACTCGGCGACCGAGAGGCCGCGCCCCACCGTCCCGGCCCGCGCGAGGTGCGCGCCGGTGCGGGCGAGGACGTGGGCGATTTGGGGCGACGGCTCTTCCATACCGGACCACCACGGAACGACGCCCCATCCATGCGCCCCGGTCCCTGCCGGCGCAACGGCCCCGGGAGAAAACCCCAAGATCCGGCAACGCCATCACCGTCGCGGGAAAGCGCCGCGCGGCGTCCTCGGGTCATCTGCCGGTCGCCCCGAAACCCCCAGGGACCGACCGTGACCGCCTTCCTCTACGCGCTGACCGTCCTCATCTGGGGGACGACGTGGATCGCCATCAAGAACGAGCTCGGCCACGTCCCGCTGGAGGCGTCCATCGTCTACCGCTTCGCGCTGGCCGGGGCGGTCCTGTCCGCGGCGCTCGTCCTCACGCGCCGCCTCCGGCCGATTCCGATCCGCCACCAGCCCTTCGTCCTGCTCCAGGCGCTCTGCCTGTTCTCGTGCAACTTCCTGTGCTTCTACACCGCCACGTCCTTCGTCCCGACCGGGATCGTGTCGGTCGTCTTCTCGACCGCCGCGGTCTTCAACATCTTGAACGCCCGCGTCGTCCACGGCCGCCGGCCGGAAGGGCGCGTCCTGTCCGGCGCGATGCTCGGCGTCCTTGGGATCGCCTCGCTGTCCTACGAGACGCTGGCGGGGGCAAGGTTCAGCGTCGACACTGCCTACGGCCTCGGCCTGGCGCTGCTCGGCACGTGGTTCTTCTCGGCCGGCAACCTCGTGTCGGCCCGCAACCAGCGCCACGGCCTCCAAGTCGCCTCGGTGAACGCCTGGGCCATGCTGTACGGGGCGGCCATCGTGGCGCTCGTGGCCGTGGCGCAGGGAGCGGCCTTCACGTTCGACGCTTCCCCGGTCTACGTCGGGTCGCTCCTGTTCTTGGCCATCCCAGGGTCGGTCATCGGCTTCACGGCCTACCTGACCGTCGTCCACCGCCTCGGACCCGAGCGGGCGGCCTACATGACCGTGCTGTTCCCGGTCGTCGCCCTGACGGTCTCGGTCTTCGCGGAGGGCTACCGCCTCACCCCGGTGGCGGGCTTCGGGCTCGTCCTCGTGCTGACCGGCAACCTGCTCGTCTTCGGTCATCTGCCCCGCGGTGTCCGCCTCGAGACGACCGCAGCGAAGGCCTAGGGAATGCCCGCATCGGGGTTTCCGGTCAGCATCGGCGGCGTCTGGAACGAGCGATTTCCCGCCAGTCCGGTTTCGGGTGGCGAAACCCAAACGGCAGACATGAAGTCCGATTGAAGCGGCCGGCCGCTTCGCTCGGACAGCGTACCGTCGGGCGAAACCATTCGAATGGTCGGTCCGGCGGTCCCACGTCCTCGTGCGGTTTCCGCCGTCGGTTCGGAACCGTGCCTGCCGACCACGTGCGACCACCCGGCGGCCCAAGACGTTCCGTCGCCGTCCTACCGGAACGAAGTCGAGCGTGACACCCCCTCCCAGGCGGTGATCTCGGCCTGCAGGGCGGTCATCTTGTCGGCCACGAGTTGCAGCGCGTCCTCGCCCAGGTAGAGGTGCACGGGCGGGTGTTCGGCCGCCACCAGCGTGAGGAGCGCCTGCGCCGCCCGCGCCGGATCGCCCGGCTGCGTGCCGCTCTTGGCCCGCCGTGCCAACCGGATCGGGTCCATCACCGCGTCGTAGTCGGGGATGCTGCGCGGCGTGCGCGCCATCGAGCGACCGGCCCAGTCGGTCCGGAACTGGCCGGGCGCCAGCGCCGTCACCCGGATGCCGAGGTGCCTCAGCTCCTTGGCGAGCGCCTCGGAGATGCCCTCAAGCGCGAACTTGCTCCCGCAGTAGTAGGTGATGCCGGGCATGGTGATGAAGCCGCCCATCGAAGTCACGTTGACGATGTGCCCGGACCGGCGCGCCCGCATGCCCGGAAGCACGGCCTTGGCCATGGCCACCGCCCCGTAGACGTTGGCGTCGAACTGGCGCCGCAGGTCTTCGAGCGAGGATTCCTCCATCACGCCCTCGTGGCCGTAGCCGGCATTGTTCACCAGCACGTCGACGGGCCCGACCTCCCGCTCGATCCCGGCCACGGCCTCCGGGATGGCGTCGAAGTCTGTCACGTCGAGCACGCGGGCGTGGGCCCGTCCCGGCGCGAGCGCCTCGAACGCCGCCGCCGCCTCGGCTTGCCGGACGGTGCCGACGACCGCGTGTCCGGCCGCGAGCGCGCCTTCCGCGAAGGCCCGCCCGAGACCGGAGCTGATCCCGGTGATGAGGAAGGTCTTGTTGCCCGTCATGGTCACGGCCTCCGCCCGGGTTCGAAGCGAACCCAGGCGACAAGTGGCACGCCGAAAAACATATCGCAATATGTTTTTATAGCGCGATATGATTCATTGACGGCCCGGGACCGACGCATCAGGGTGGCGGCATGACCCTTTCGACCCCTCCCTCACTGCGCGAACGCAACCGGTTGGCGGTCCGCGACGCCATCCTCGACGCGGCCGAGCGCCTGCTGGACCGGGGCGATGCCGCCGAGTTCTCGATGCGGGAACTGGCCGTGGAGGCCGGCAAGGGTTTCGTGACGCCGTTCAACCACTTCGGCAGTAAGGGCGCGATCATGCATGCGCTCTCGGGCCGGGTGATCGACCGCATGGAGGCTCGTTTCCGCGCGGAGGCCCCCGCCGGCGACGCCATCGACCGGACCCTGGCGATGGGCAGGACCGCGGCGGCCTGCCTTCTCGAACGTCCGGTGGTCTACAAGGCCGTGGTGGGCTCCCTCGGCACGGCCGGCCCCACACCCGGGGAGGTGCGGCCTCGTTCGCGTGCCCTCTGGGAACTCGCGCTCGGCGATCTGGCGGGGATCTCAGGGGATCTTCGCGGGCGGGCGCGGGCCATCCTGGCCGACCAGATCGCCTTCACGTTCCGCGGCTGCCTGTCGTTCTGGATCGCGGGCGAGATCGCGGATGAAGGGCTCCCATCCGCCGTGGAGACGGCGACCGCGACCGCGCTCCTGGGCTTCGCCGCCCCCCGTCGGCGGGAGCGCGTCCTCGCAGCCATGACGCTCGACGCGACCCCGGGCGATCCCGCCAGCTGCCCTGGATGACCGCAGCCGATGGGATGGGTCATCCTCCACCACCTTTTCGCCGTCCGGTCCCGGGCGTCCCCGGCCCGTTCACCGAGGGCGGGGTCATGGGAGACGGCCGGCGGCATCGACGCGGGATTCGAGCGTTCCGCCGGCGCCGCGCAGGTTCATGCGGTCCGTTCCGTCGTCGCCTTCCTCGCCTGAGCCACGGTCAACCACACGGCCGAGACCAGGAAATAGACGGCACCGAACGCGGCGTAGGGCGCGATGCCCGTGATCCCCGGCGTCGAGGCACCGTTCGCCTTGAAGATGAAATGGGTGCCTGCGAGGGCCGACTGGGCTCCGCTCAGCGCCATCGCCCACTGGGCACCCGCCTGCCAGCGCCGCACGCCGGTCGCGAGCTGCAACAGGCCGGACAGGATCGCCCAGACCCCGAACACCGCTAGCACGGCGTGCATGCCCGATCCGAGCGCGACCGCCACCGCGACGGCGACGACGGTGCTGGCGGCCGCGTTGAGGGCCTGGCTGGGATTGGCGGCCAAGCCGCCGCTGCGACGCGCGTCGACGACGTTGGCGACGGCATCCCAGGCGGGATAGGCGATCAGGAGCGCGGCCGCGGCCGGCGGCATGGCCTTCCCGACGGTGAAGGCGGCGGCGACCCAGCCGACGGAAACGCCGGCACGGAGGAAGTAATAGGAGCTCAGCCAGCGCGAAGTGTCATGGCCGGGTCTTCGGACGGTCGTCATCGATGGTCCCTTCGGGTGCGCGGCGAGGCGGAGGACCGGGACGACGGGCAATCACGCGCAGGATGCCGGCGGCTGAGCCGCCGGGCCTCGTGAGAGCGGTGTCTTTCCAGGGGGATATGCCTCGCTTCGGAAGGCACTTTTACGAACGGACGCCGATGGCACCCATGACCGGATCGCTGGATAACTTGACCGTTCCTCCGGAGGGTGGACCGAGCGTCGCCACCGGCGACCTCCTCTCCCTCGTCCTGGCGCAGATCAGGCTCACCGGGGACCACGTCCGGTCCCTTGAGGTCGAGCCGTCGGGGAGCCTGGACCTGGAGGCCGGGGCCGCCCATGTCCTCGTGGTTGCCGAGGGCTCGCTCCACGTCGAGGGCGACGGCGCTGAGCGCGTCGTCATCGACACGGGCGATCTCGTGCTCCTGCCCCGCGGGCTCGGAGGGACCCGGCTGGCGGCATCCGGCTCGCGCGCCTCGGTCATCGTCTGTCGGTTCTGGTTCGATCCCCACGCCCTGCGCGGCATGGTCTCGGCCCTGCCCGGGCGCATCCACGTCCGGCGCGACGAGGGGGCGGGGTGGCTGGAAGGCATCGTGCCCTTCCTGATGGTCGAGGTGACCGACGACGAGCCGGGCGCGGCCCTGATGATCTCGCGGATCATCGACGTCATCGTCATCCGCACCCTACGGACATGGGTAAGGCGCAGGCACACAACCGGATGGCTGGGAGGGCTCTCGGACGCCCGTATCGCCCGGGCGCTGAAGGCCATGCACGAGCGTCCGTCGCGTCCCTGGGGCGTCGAGGCCCTGGCGGACGCGGCCGGCATGTCGCGGTCGAGCTTCTGCGACCGCTTCACGTCGCTCGTCGGGCGCTCGCCCCTGCGCTACCGGAACGAATGGCGGCTCACGCTCGCCCGGGACATGCTGGTCGCCCGGGAGGCGCGTGTCGGAGAGGTCGCGTTGCGCGTCGGCTACGAGTCGGAGGCCGCCTTCAGCCGGGCCTACAAGGCCATGTTCGGACACTCGCCGCGGGACGAACCTGCACCGCCGAGCAGTGCAGGACCATGGTAGACATCGTGCACCCGGCCTACCCAGGGGCAGCAGATCCTCCGGCATCGCCGAACTGATCGCGGGCACACTTGCCGTCACGGCTCGCCATGGGTCAGGATCGGCCTGGAAGACCGTACGCGGTTTCGATGCGCCAGCGCTCCTACCCGAGGTGCCTTGATGTCGTTCGAGACGATGGGGGACCAGCGGCGAGGTACATGCCAAGTGCTCGGTCGGGTCGACCATCGGGCCCGCTTGGTCGTCGAACGCAGAATCAACGGCGCCGGCTCGCATCCGAGGCAAGCCTATCCATGCAACGAGCTCATCGTGATGCTCGGCGGCCGCGCGGTCGTACGACGCAGCGGTGACGGACAGGACGAGAAGTGCCTCGCCGGGGCGGGAACGGCCTGGACCGGACCGGTCGGCTTCATGGAAAAGGCGGAACTCTCGGAGGCCATCTCGTGCCTCCACGTGTGCCTGCCGCCGGCCCTCATTGAGCACAGCGCCCTGGCGGATTACGGCATCGACGCCTCGCTGATCGAACTCGCCTTCGTCGGCGGCTTGGCCGACCCGCTCCTCGTCAGCTTCGCACGGGCGTTCGAGGGGATGCTCGGCAGGTCGCAGTTGCCGACGGACCGGTTGTTTGTCGACGGTCTGACGACCGCGCTGGCAGCCCACTTGATCGCCAATTACACGGTTGACCGCTGGAAGCCGTCCAGCACGGCGCAAAAGCTCGACGAGCGACGGCTGAAGCGGGTGACCGACTACGTCGATGCCCACTACGCCGAACCCATCCCGCTCGAACGCCTCGCGGCCGAGGCCTGCCTCAGCCCCTTCCACTTCTCGCGCCTGTTCCGGGAGGCGACCGGCCTGACCCCGCATCGCTACGTGACTGAGCGACGGGTTCGCGCCGCGCGAGAGGCGTTGGCGCTCGACCAAGCCACGCTCTCCGAGGTCGCGGCGGAGCACGGCTTCAACACCCAGGACAACTTCACGAGGGTATTCCGCCGGAGCACCGGCCTGACGCCTGGGCAGTACCGGACCATGTTCCGCCGCTGAGACGGCACATCCCCTCGTGGTTCGATACAAACACCGCAAGTATGGCCGGCAGGCCCGCAAGAACGGCCGATACGACAGCGCCGCGGGAATGTACCCCGTCATGCGGGGCTTGGCAGCAAGGTCACGCGTACGGCTCGCGACGATCGGCTCGCAGACGCAGGCCCCGATGTCGCGCTGATTTCCCGACGCTCGGAGGAGCCATGACTATCAGGGACGCCCTGCTCGCCGGCCCGCTCGGCTTCGGCGCCGCACCGCTCGGCAACATGTTCCGTGACATCCCCGACCATGAAGCGGAAGCCACTGTCGACGCGGCGTGGCAGGCCGGCACGCGCTATTTCGACACCGCGCCCTTTTACGGGAGCGGCCTGTCCGAGATCAGGCTCGGCAAGGCCCTGTCGAAGTACCCGCGCGACGCGTACTGCCTCAGCACCAAGGTGGGCCGCATCATCCTCGACGAGGTCGAGACCGGTGCGCGCGACCAGGGCGAGAAGGGCGAGATCTTCAAGTTCGGCCGCCCGAACAAGATCGTCTACGATTACACGGCCGACGGCGCCAAGCGGTCCATCGAGGACAGCCTGAAGCGCATGAGCGCCGACCGGCTCGACTTCGTGTGGGTCCACGACATCGCCAAGGATTTCCACGGCGACAAGTGGATCGGGCTGTTCGAGCAGGCGCGCACCGGGGCCTTTCCTGCCCTCGACCGGCTGCGCGACGAGGGCGTGATCGAGGCCTGGGGCCTCGGGGTGAACAACGTCGAGCCCGTGGAGCTGCTGCTCTCGCTCGATGAGGTGCGCCCGAACGGCACCCTGCTCGCGGGCCGCTACACGCTCCTCGACCACGGGAGGGCGCTTGAGCGCCTGATGCCGGCCGCGGTCGAGAGGAAGGTCGAGATCGTCATTGGCGGTCCGTACAGCTCAGGCGTGCTCGCGGGGGGCGCGCACTTCGAGTACGGCTCGGTGCCAACCGAGATCGCCGCCAAGGTCGAGACCATCAAGGCGCTGTGCGACGGGCACGGCGTGCCGATCAAGGCGGCGGCGCTCCACTTTTCGCTCGCTCATCCCGCCTCGGCCGCGGTCATCCCCGGGGCGAGCCGCCCGGAGCGGATTGCGGAGGACCATGCCGCCATCGGCTTCGAGGTGCCCGGGGATTTCTGGCGCGACCTACGCCGGAGCGGGATCGTGGCGCCCGACGCGCCCCTCCCGTCCGGTCAGTAGGGGGCAGCAATGGCGAAGGCATCGGCAAGCGTCGAGATCCCGGCTCCGGCATCCGAGGTGTGGCGGCTCATCGGCGGGTTCGGCTCCCTGCCGGACTGGCTACCCTACATACCCAAGTCCGAGTTGCACGAGGGCGGCCGCGTCCGGCACCTGGCGAACCCCGACGGCGGCCTCATCGTCGAGCGGCTGATGGCCTTCGATGAGGCCGGACGGAGCTACAGCTACCACATCCTTCAGTCCCCCTTTCCGCAACAGGGTTACCTCTCGACCTTACGGGTCCGGGAGACCGGCGACGGGCAGCGGTCGCGCGTCGAGTGGTTCGGCGAATTCCAGCCGGTCGGGGTCAGCGACGCGGAGGTCTCGAAGCTTTTCCAGGGCATCTACGAGGATGGTCTCGCCGCCCTGGGGAAGCATTACGCCGACGAGGGCTGAACGGCTGAGGCCACCGCATCGCTGCCGGAGCGGCGGTGGAACTTGCGTCCGTTTCCAGGGAATGCGCAGCTGCACGTGAACGGCTACGCCGGGTCGGATGCGGACCGTCCGGTCCCTAACCGAGGGTGCAGATCGCCCTACGCCGGCAGGAGGCCCGAGGCGCGGTAGTCCTCGATCAGCGCGTCGAACTGCGCGACGTCTGAGCGGCTCCGCGCGTAGAGCTGCGCGCCGGACACCGCGGCGAAGATCGCCCGCGCCCGCGCCTCCGCGTCCCTAGGCTTCACCGCCCCGGCCATCACCAGCACCTTGGCGAGCCAAGCGACGTTAACGTCGGCGAAGCCCTGCGTCTCCCGCTGCACGGCCTCCGGCAGGTTGGCGTACTCGGCCGACATGAAGCTGCACAGGCACAGCCGGTTGCCGTCCTCAAGCGACCGACGGAAGGTGCCCGGGTAGAGCCGCAGGCATTCCATCGGGTCGCCGGTCTTCTCCAGCATGGCGTCGAGCTCGACCGCGATGTCCTCCCAGTAGCGCCGCGCCACGGCCGCGCCGAGGTCCGCCTTGCTGGCGAAGTGGTGGTAGATGCTCGCCGCCTTGATCCCGACCTCGGCTGCGAGGTCGCGGTAGCTCAAGCCCCCGTAGCCGTGCGCCTGCGCGGTCTTACGCGCGGCGGCCAGGATCGTCTCCTTCGCGTTCGTGCTCACCCCTGTCTCCATCCCGGAATCAAAAACCTACCAGTCGTTAGTTAGGGGTTGACGGGCCGGAAATCCAGCTCTAGCTCTCAGCCTACCGAACGTTAGGCAGAGAGAACAGACATGACCCAGGACATCATCTTCTCCGACGCCACCCGGCTCGCCGAACTCATCCGAATGAAAGAGATCTCGCCCGTCGAAGTGGTGCAGGCGTACCTCGACCGCATCGAGGCGGTCGACCCCAAGGTCAACGCCATCGTCACCGTGGCGGAAGGGGCGCTCGCCGCCGCGAGAGAGGCCGAGGCCGTGGTCATGGCGGGTAAGGAGATCGGGCCGCTCCACGGCGTGCCCTTCACCGTGAAGGACTCCATCGACACCGCCGGGGTGATGACCCAGCGCGGCTCGCCGATCTTCAAGGGGCGCACCCCCGACGCCGACGCCACCAGCGTCGCCCGGATGAAGCAGGCCGGCGGCATCCTCCTCGCCAAGACCAACCTGCCCGAGTTCTCCTACTGGATCGAGAGCGACAACCTGCTCTCCGGCCGGTCGAACAACCCCTGGGACCTCGACCGCACGCCCGGCGGCTCCAGCGGCGGCGAGTCGGCGGCCATCGCGGCGGGCATGTCGCCGCTGGGTCTCGGAACCGACCTCGCCATCTCGGTGCGCGGCCCGGCCGCCCAGACCGGCATCGTCTCCCTGAAGGCGACCCACGGGCGCGTGCCGATGACCGGCATCTGGCCGCGGGCGCCCCGCCGCTTCTGGCACGTCGGTCCGATGGCGCGCTCGATCCGCGACCTCGCGCTCGCCTTCTCACAACTCGCCGGCCCCGACGGGCAGGACGCGTTCGCGACCAGCACCGTCCCGTTCGACGCCGGCCTCGGTGCAGCGCCGGATCGCAAGCTGCGCGTCGGCTGGATGGTCGGGCCGGGCTTCGGCCCCATCGACAGGGAGGTCGCGGCGACCGTGAAGGCGTCGGCCGAGGCCCTCAAGGGCGAGGGTCACCACGTCGAGGAGGTCCGTATCCCGGCGCTGGAGCGCGACTTCGCCCTCGACGTCTTCAACAAGCTCCACGTCATGGAGATGAAGCCGGCCTTCCGCGAGGCGGTCGCCGGGCACGAGGACCAGATGTACAAGATGGCCAAGACGATGCTGTCGCTGCCGGACACCTCGATGGAGGACTACGTCGCGGCCGAGCAGGCGGCCGAGCGGATCCGGGACGGCTACGCGGCCTACTTCCGGAACTTCGACGTGCTCCTGACCCCGGTTCTGCCGGTACCCGCGCACAAGCACGGCATCAGCGAACTCGTCGTCAACGGAGAAACGGTCGACCTGACCTACCTGCAGGGCGCGACCGTGCCGCTGAACGTCACCGGCCTGCCCGGGCTGTCGATGCGGTTCGGGACGAGCCGCGAGGGCTTGCCCATCAACGTGCAACTGGTGGGAAGCTGGCAGGCGGAGACGACCCTCCTGCATGCCGCCTCTGTGCTGGAGGCCGTGAGCCCGGTCCGCGGGCTGCACCCGAGCCTCTGACGGGTGTGACCGGGGACGGAGATCTGTCCGGCCCCGGCCCGCCGTGACGGCAAAATCGTACGGCGGCCGCCTATGACATGACGGACGGCATCGACCGAAGAATGTCGTGGCCGCCGGCTTGATCGATGTCTGCTTCGGAGACGCACACGAGGGCCATCTAGTGACTGGAATGGGCGCTAAGCTGAACGTCTGGTTCTGCGCGCGCTGGCGGTTTGGCGTGACGGAGTCTGGCCGAAAGCAGCTCGTCCGCTTCGGAGCAGGTTGGCTGAAGAAGCGGACCGGCAACTACCGACCGAGGCTGTGTCAAAACTCAAAGGAATTGCGAGCTCGTAGAAGAAATGCCCCCGTGTCGTTAACAAACGATACCTGAAGCAGCTGATTTGGGGGCAAAACAATCTTGTCTAGGTCGACGTCACGCGCCATCAGAGAAGAATTTACTACAATGGCCTATGGCATCCGAGTTTTGACACAGCCTCGACCCAACGCAGCCGTTGGCGCTTCCCGTAAGCTGTCGTTCATCGGCCGTCCGGCGATGTTGGGTCGAGGTGAGGAGCAGCGTTTGAGCCCGACCTGTTTCACATCGGCAACTCGCGTGAAGGGCTTCAGGCTTATCCGGACGAGCAGTGGAGCCGCCCCTAAGGGGCTGCGTCTGCTGGGGACGGCTCCCAGCCCGTTGGCCGAGATCTTCGATTAGGTGCTACGGGCTTGCAGGCACATAGAGCTGCCGCGTGTACCAAGGTAGCGAGACTGCGCTGACCATTTGGTGTGAGCCGTCGAAAAGTGTGTTTAGCAATCCGCCTGACGCTGTGAGGGTCACATCCTTGGCCTGATCAACGCCGTTCGGTGCACTTGCAAGTACAACCAAGCCTTGATCGATACGGTAGGTTCGACGCACTTTCGGATCGAGCGCTGAGACATTACGGGAGTCGAACTGCATGCGGGTTGGCTGCAGCCGCTCATAGCCGATCCGGAAGGTAATCTGCTCACCCCCATCGCCCTTGACGGTCCATGCTTCCTGCATGGTTCCCGCCAGGTTCGCGACACGCAGCATCCGCTCGAAGGTGACTTTCGCGGCCGTGCCAACTTTGTAGAAGCCCGGCGCCGTTCCAGCGTCGCTGTAGGCTTCGATGATGGCGAACGCATTCTCTGATCCGTTTTTGGCGGGGATCGACAGAATGACGCTCGCCTCCTCTCCGCCCACCGGCTCGCCGTCCGCTCCCACCGTTGCCATTCGCTCGGCGAATACCATCGCGAGATTTGCACCCTTGGCAGGACCTTGAGCGATGGGCGAGAGCGTCCAGCCCTCCGGCAAAAGCTTCCGCGCGACATCATCGTTGATCTTAAAGGTGAGCACTGTTCGCGTTTCAGCTGCTGCACCTGAGTAAGCACCCAACGTTTCGACAGGCGGCAACAATGACTGACTGAAAGCTGGCGCGCAGTAGGGAGCAAAGGCAATCAATGCAATGAGAACGCTCCGCATGATGGCTCTCCACAATTCGTTCGTGGATCAAGATGCCAGGATTATCAAACAACAAGTTCCGCGCGGCAATACCTTTTTCTCATGCCGATCTCGTTTCGAACCTCGAGAAGATGGTGCGATCGGTTAGCGCTGGCCGGCGATCCTTAGCAAAAAGCTATCTGGCCGCTGGGAACGACCTGCGATCCGAGGCCGTTCGAAGTTCCCGTGACCGATCCGGCCGCGATGGAGAACCGCCATGAGCAGCACAACCGACAAGATCAAGGGCCTGGCCAACGAGGCTGTCGGCAACGTGAAGCAGGGCATCGGCAACGCGATCGGGAACGACAAGCTGAAGGCTGAGGGCCACGCCCAGGAACTCAAGGGCGACGCCCAGAAGGCAACCGGGGACGTCAAGGACGGAGCCGACAAGGTTACCGGCAAGGCCTGACCCGGCCGCCCGGGGGCGGTCGCGTCCCCGGGCATGCGTCGTCGCGAGGACGACCAAACATGCCGATAGTGGCAGTCGAACGCCCTGCTCCGAAGGGGACGGGCAGCCGATGAGGAGTAATTCCGGCAGGCCAGTATCCTTAAATTCCACTTCATTCAGGAACGTGTCGGCTGCGTCCCTCTTCCCGTACTCAATTGAGGCGGCAAAGGATGTTCAGGCGATGAAGCGGTCAATACTGGGGCTGCTCTCCATCGTGGCCGCTGCGGCGCCAGCCCTTGCGCGGCCCACGTCGGCCACCACGTCCGTAGTAGCGGCGTCCCTCATCGAGCCGGTCGATGCACCACACCGGAACTGCGGCGGCGCCTGCCTGAAGAGCGGAACGTTGCAGTGGTTCTGTGGATCCGCGCAGTCCTGCGCGCTGAGTTGCGCGACCGCTCCCCCACGCATGCTCTGCGCTAGCGGGCGATAAGGCCCGCGCCGGCTTCCCGCCCGGCGATGGCCTGATCGACATGTGGCCGCGGCGAACGCCCCCGGCCGGATCGGGACCCGCCGGTCCGTGGCGAACCCGGACCCGCTTGGGCCTCGGCGTCGAGCAACCCGGTCCCGCCAGTATCCCCGGCCCGCAGCCCTTCGAGGCCGGCCGGGGCGTCGCCACCGTTTCCCACGGAGCTTGAGTGACCACCGACCTGACCTTCGACGTCGTTCTGTTGCGCCTCGCTTTGAGTTACGCAGCCGCGTTCCTGCTGGGGTGGAACCGTGAGGAGTTGGGCCATCCGGCGGGCATGCGCACCATCGTGCTGCTCTGTCTCGCCTCATGCACGGCGATGCTGCTCGGTGGCTTGTTGTTCACGGAAACCCGCGGCGATACGGCCGGCCTCTCACGCCTCGACCTGATGCGGTTGCCGCAGGGCATCCTCGCGGGAATCGGCTTCATCGGCGCGGGCACCATCCTCAAGCAGGGCAGCACGGTCCGCGGCGTCACCACCGCCGCAACGGTCTGGCTCGCGACGGTGGTCGGCCTCTGCTTCGGAGCCGGCGCCTGGCGTCTCGGAATGGCGGCGACGCTCATGTCGCTCGTTACGCTGCAGGGCCTCGGCTTCGTCGAGCAGCGCCTGAGACGGAGAAGCTACGGCACCGTCACGCTCTCGTTCGACACGGGGGTCACATCCCACGCCACCCTGCTGCGGCGCCTGCGCTCCGAAGGTCTCGGCATCCGGTCGAGCACTCTTGAACACGAGGGCGGAAAGGGCACGCTACGCTGCGTCGGCGCCCACCGCGGAAGCGATCCCGACTGGTCGGTGTCCCTTGTCTCTTCCCTCAAGGATGCGGAGGGCGTGCAGCGGGTCTCATGGGAAGGGATGGCCTGAGGCACGTCGGCGCCGGCCCTGCCCGTGCCCGATCCGGGTTGACGGAGTATGGCGCCTGCGCCGTCGGCTATGCCGGATCGAGCTCGACGGCGAGCATGGACAGATAAAGCGCGAGCCTCTCGCTGGCGGTGGTATCCGGCGACGTGACCGAGATGCCGACCGCGAGGGGTTCGGCCGCGTAGCGGCGCATCACGGATTCGGCCATCAACGCGACCTCACGCTCCGCGCGCGCCGACAGGACACGGCGTCCGTCGCGTGTGGCCAACCGAACCTCGTAGCGCCGGGGGGATGTCACCGGTTCACCTCCGTCGGGCGAAGCTGCCCGACAGACAGCCAAAGATCAGCCCAAGCAACGGACGGCCCAACAAAACCGATCCGAAAATACGGTCGGGTCATGACCGAGTTTACGCTGGGCGACAAGCGGAACGGGAATACCGAGTTCGTAAATTCGGGTTCACACCGGAACGAGGGGAGTGCCGCGTTTGTCCTTGCTGGAACCGCCGACCGCCTGAAGGCTGACGGCTATATCAGCATCATTTTCCCAAGGTTTTAGATGACCCGTTCGATTTCCGCCCTCGCGGCCACGCTCCTCCTGGCCACGGCGCTCTCGCCCGCCGGGGCCCGCGAGGCCGCCCCGGCCGCCTCGACCTCCGCCAAGGCGGTCATTCCCTCCGCCACCCAGATCATGGCGCGCATGCAGGTCGCGCAGGAAACCACCGCGACGCCGCCCACGGCTCCCCAGACATCCGGAACGAAGACCGACGGCGTGCGCCAGTCGTCGCAGACCCAGGTGATGAGCCGCCAGCCCGTCGGAGCTTTCCCGACGAACGAGGTCAGCCGCCAGCCGGTAATCGACCTCGGCGCCGGCGAGGACGGCATGAAGAAGGACGTCGCCGCGCTCCAGCAGACCCTCACTGAGCTGCAGCAGCTCCAGTTGCAGACGAAGCAGGCCCACTGGAACGCATCCGGCACCCTGTACTACCCGCTGCATCTCCTGCTGCAGGAGCACTACGAGGGGCTGTCGAAGTACGCCGACACCATCGCCGAGCGCCTCCTCTCGATCGGCGTCTCGGCCGACGGGCGGGCCAACACCATCGTGAAGACCTCGGGCGTGCCGGAGATCCCCGGCGGCTTCCTCGACGATGCGCAGATCCTCGTCTGGTTCACCAACGCCTACAAGCGTGTCGGAGAGGAGGTGCACGCGGCCATCAAGACGACCGAGGACGTCGACCCGACCACCTCGAACCTGCTGCAGGAGGTCGAGCACGGCATCGCCAAATACCAGTGGCAGATGCGGGCCCAGCTCCAGCGGACGCAGACCGACCCGAACACCGGCTGGGATCTCAACGACAACAAGCCGGTAGACCTGTCGGGCCAGCAGGCCCCGGCCCAGGCCCCAACCAAGCCCTGACGCGGACCGACCCCGTGCCGCGAGGTGCGGGGTTTCCCTTGACCTGCGCCCAGTTTATATTAGTTCTAAACAGGCGATGCGCTCGCAGGATCGAACGGCACCCCAGCCTCCCCTCACGCCAGGCCAGTGGGCCATGCTGCTCCGGCTTGACCGAGACGGGCCGCTCGTCTCGCCCAAGCCGTGGGAGATGCGCACCGTCCGGTCCTTGCACGAGCGTGGGCTGATCCGCCCACGGCTGTCGAGTCGCGGGACCCCGAGGGCCTCTGGTTCATCAGTGCCAAGGGCAGGCGAGCCGTCGCTGCGGTGGGTCCGGCCGTCCGCGACCGTCATTCCACGGCAGCGTCGCCGGCGTAGACAGGACCTCAACCATGACGGGACCCGGAGATACGATGCGCCCGACGGAGCGGTACGACGGCGGCACCATCGCGCTGCATTGGCTGACCGCCGTGTTCGTGCTCGGCCTGTGGTTGGTCGGGACCTTCCTCGAAGACCTCGTCCCTAGGGGCGCCCTGCGCTCCGGCATCTGGTCGGCCCACTTCGACTTCGGCTTCGTCCTCACCGGCCTCGTCGTCGCCTTTCTCGTCTGGCGACGGACCGGCGGCCGGGACTTGCCCGTCGAGGACCCCGGGCCTCTCCATCGCGTGGCCAAGGCGACCCACGCCGCGCTCTACGTCCTGCTCCTCGTCATTGTGGGCCTCGGCATCGCCAACGCGTTCGTGCGCGGCGTCTCGCTGGGGCCGATCAACCTACCGCAAATCGGCGGCCCGGAATGGCGGCGATCCCTGACGCACTGGCACGGGCTCGCCGCCAACGTGCTGATGGCGCTGGCCCTGTTCCACGCCGGCGCCGCGCTCGTGCACCACTACCTCTGGCACGACGCCGTCCTGAGTCGCATGCTGCCCCGGAGAACCTGAGGACCATGCGACCCGTCCACCGCGAGCGTCACCTCATCAACCGCATTGGCTGGCTGCGCGCCGCCGTGCTCGGCGCCAACGACGGCCTCGTCTCCACCGCCAGCCTGATCGTCGGCGTGGCAGCCTCGGCTGCCCAGACCAGCGAGATCCTCGTCGCCGGCAGCGCCGGCCTCGTGGCGGGCGCGATGTCGATGGCTGCCGGCGAGTACGTCTCGGTCAGCTCTCAGGCCGACACCGAGCAGGCCGACCTCGCCAGGGAGCGCCAGGAACTCGTCGACGACCCGGGCGCCGAGCGTGAGGAACTGGCGCGGATCTACGTCGACCACGGCCTCGACCATGCGCTCGCCCTCCAAGTCGCCGAGCAATTGATGGCGAAGGATGCGCTCGGCGCCCACGCCCGGGACGAGCTCGGCATCTCGGAGGTCACCACGGCCCGCCCGGTCCAGGCGGCGCTGACCTCGGCGGCGGCCTTCTCGGCCGGCGCGGCGTTGCCCCTGGCGACGGCGGCGCTCTCCCCCGGGAACCTCGCGGTCTACACCGTGTCCGGGGCCTTCCTGGTGTTCCTGGCGGTGTTCGGGACGTTGGGCGCCAAGGCGGGCGGCGCCCCCATTGCACGGGCCACGGCGCGGGTGACCTTCTGGGGCGTGCTGGCCATGGCCGTCACCGCGGGCATCGGAAGCCTGGTCGGCAAGGCCGTATGACCACCGCTGCGGATCGCGGCAGCGCATCTTCGGGTGCGGTCGCGCAGTCGAACGAGCACGCCCTGTCGGACCGGAAAACGTGTACCCGGCCATCTAAGTAAAAGGCGATAATCGTCGCCCACAACGACCTTGCCGATCATGGGTCGGCACCCGTTTCACGGTGGGGACGGCGTCGCGCCGGATCGAAAAGCGCTCGGATGACGTTCCTCGCCGCCGACAACGGCCAAACCGGAGGAACGCCCATGCGTATTCGCTACCTGCTGCCGCTCGTCGGCATGCTCGCGCTCGCGGCCTGCAAGGACGAGAAGAAGGCCGAGAACACCGCGCCTCCGCCTCCCCCGCCTGCCGCCGCCACGGCGCCGGCGAACCCAGCGGCTCCTCCGGCGACGACTAGCCCCGCGCCGGCCAACAAGCCGTAGCGACCCAACCGTGAACACGGCGGGTCCTGCACGCATCCCGGGTTATCGGGACCCGCCGACCTTCACCGGAGACTGCAGCCGACGCTCCAGGGCGCGGATTCTGTACCGGATACGGGCCACCGCGACCGCCCGGTCAGTGATGTTTTACCGCGCGCTCACCCGGCTCCCGGGGGCGTGCTCGCGATGGCCGTCGGCGGCGGCATCTAAGCTTGGTCGGCAGGGCCGTCCGACTAACGCTGCGGATCGTGGCAGTGCATCTTCGGCGGAGCCGTCCCCATGTCCGTCGCGGATCAGGCCGCCGCTGAGTTAAGATCCTCTGAGCCTGTCGTCCCCCGCTGGTGACCCAATATGGCGGCCTGAATGGTGTGCGGTTACTACAGCATGCGTTCTGGCGAGAGCTTCAAAACTGTCGCGCGGCGGGGGAGGTCGGAGATGGCAACTAGCAGCTCAATCGCGCTGCCGGAGATCGAACGGCGCACAATGCGCGCGGTCGGCTGGCGCATCGTGCCGTTCCTCGTGCTCTGCTACTTCATCGCCTACGTCGACCGGGTGAACGCTGGCTTCGCCGCGCTCACGATGAACAAGGATCTCGGCCTCAGCCAAGCGATGTTCGGCATCGGCGGTGGGCTGTTCTTCGTCGCATACGTGCTGTTCGAGGTGCCGAGCAACATCGCGATGGAGAAGGTCGGGGCGCGGCTCTGGATCGCCCGCATCATGATCACCTGGGGCCTCGTCGGCGTGGCGATGGCCTTCGTTGTCGGGCCCTACAGCTTCTACCTCTGCCGGTTCCTGCTGGGTGCGGCCGAGGCCGGGTTCTTCCCCGGCGTCATCCTCTATCTCACCCACTGGTTCCCCAAGGCCTACCGGGCCCGGATCGTCGCCATGTTCATGGTCGCGATTCCGATCTCCAGCTTTCTCGGTTCGCCGCTCTCGGCGGGTCTTCTGCAGTTAGAGGGCGCGGCCGGGCTACATGGCTGGCAGTGGCTGTTCATCGTGGAGGCGATCCCTGCGGTGCTGCTTGGGCTTGCCGCTCTGGTCATGCTGCCCAGCCGTCCGGCAGAGGCGAAATGGCTTAAGCCTGACCAGCGAGCGTGGCTTGAAGGCCGGCTGGAAGCTGACCGGTCTGGGACTTCGGCCGTCGCCCACCACCTCCCTCTATGGAAGGTGCTGTCGAACAAGTACGTCTGGGCGCTCGCGTTGATCTACTCGGGCAGTTCCGCGACGAGCAACGCCTTGTCCCTGTGGCAGCCCCAGATCCTGAAGGCCTTCGGCCTTTCAAACCTGGAGACCGGCTTGCTGAACATGATCCCGTTCGGCATCGCCTCAGTGTTCATGGTCTTCTGGGGCCTGCGCGCGGACCGGACGGGCGAGCGGGTGTGGAGCACCGCCCTGCCGCTGGCAGCGACCTGCCTCTGCCTGTTCGCCACCAACCTCACCAATTCACTTACGGTCACGATGGTCCTGCTGAGCCTCGTCCTCATGGGCAACTACGCCATCAAGGGGCCGTTCTGGGCGATGGCCACCGACTGGCTCTCGGCCGGCACTGCCGCGGCCGGGATCGCGGCGATCAACACGCTCTCGCATCTGGGCACCGGCATCGCCTCATGGCTGCTCGGCGTGATCAAGGACCAGACCGGCAGCTTCCCCCTCGCCCTGCTGCCACTCGTCGCCCTGACCGGTTCGGGCGCGATCATGACGCTGATCCTGGGCCGTAGCAGTCGCACGCGAGCCACTGCGCCCGCCCCCGCACCCGCTGAGTAGTCGCCATGATCACGCGACGGACCTTTCAGGGCGGCATGGCCGCAGCCGCTATCATGCCGCGTCTTGCGAAGGCTGGGCCGGTTTCGGCCATCGACAGCCACGCGCACGTTTTCAAGCGCGGCCTCAAACTCGCTGCGTCCGTCCGCTATGCGCCGGACTACGACGCGACGCCCGAGGACTACATCAAGGTCCTCGATACCAACGGCATCTCGAACGCCGTGCTGATCCAGCCAAGCTTCCTCGGCACAGACAACAGCTACATGCTCGACGCACGAAAACGCTACCCGTCGCGATTCCAGTGCGTTGCCGTCGTCGAACCCGAGATCTCCATCGACGATCTCAGAGCGATGAACGCCGGTGGCGTGGTCGGCGTGCGTCTCAACCTTATTGGCCAGTCTGATCCACCGCTGGCGAGCCCGACGTGGCGCGCACATCTGGCCCATCTTGCCGTCCTAGGCTGGCACGTCGAGATCCAGGCCGAGGGACGGCGTTGGCCCGATCTCCTTCCGCCGCTTCTGGATGCCGGGGTGAACGTCGTCGCCGACCATTTCGGCAAGCCAGATCCGAAGCTCGGCGTGGATGATCCCGGCTTCCGCCGCATCTTGGAAGCCGGGCGCACGGGGCGCGTCTATCTCAAGCTGTCGGGGCCCTACCGCAACGGACCCGATGGCGACATCATCGCCAAGGCGGCGATCCCGCTGCTGCGCGAGCATCTCGGCCTGGACCATCTCGTCTGGGGCAGTGATTGGCCGAACACGGGGTTCGAAGGCAAACAGCCCTACGCTGCGATGCTGGCCAATCTCACGACTTGGCTGCCCGACCCGGCTGATCGCAAGGTCGTTCTCGTAGACACGCCGACGAAGCTCTTTGGGTTCAACGTCACATGAAGATCCGGCTTTTCAAACCTGGGCTGTATTCGAATTCGTGATACGCGCACTGGTAAGAGGGTGGACCCATTCGGGGCAGCAAATTCAAACTGAGCGAGGGTCCGGAACGGCCCCCAGCTACGTCCGCTTCGATGCATTGGCTGGCGAAAAGCGGACAGGCAGAAACCCACCCTCAGCGGCCATTCTGGTGCCGACCCAACCCAGCCATTCGGATCGCCGTCAGAGCTTCTCCAAAGCGGTCGTTCGTCAGCCCTCCGGCAACTTCGGCTCGGGGTGGGGGCGGATCTCTTAATAAAGCTTAGAGATCAGCGCTGTCCACGGGAGGCATAGAGATACTTATGGTGGCGCAGCTGTGCAACGGCATGCCCCTCGGTCACCATTTGCTTCATGTTACAAATTTCGTTCAAATGGATGACGGAGCCATCATCCAGGCGCGCAAACTTGTCTTGCACTACAACGCTGCTGGGATGTGGTCGTTTTGCAAGTCGCAGGTGAATTGCCAAACCCTCAACCGCAGCATTCACGCGCTTGCGCTCGGGCAAGGAAGAAAATCCCGCGCTACACTCAGAGGAGCCAACAATCTTGTCGTCAACACAGCTGCGCTCATCCGCATATACGACAATCGGCTGGCACGGCCGAAAACCGATCCCGCCAACAAAAGGAACGATGCCCAGATACAGATATGAGAACAGCACTACGTTCGCGATCAGGGCGCCGCCAAGAAGCAGTTTGAGAAAATCGCTCTCAGAAAGGTCTGCCATGACAGGCCAATTACGCTACCAGCCCTAACAAGCGGTGTTTTTGTTTCAATATTCAAGGCACGCGCGTGCGGAACAGCGCCAAGAGCGCGGTAGCAAGCGCGGTCATCGCGGCATTGCGCGAACGGCCGTGAGCGGTCCCAACGACTATATCCGCTTCGATACATCTGCCGCCCAGAAGCGGACCGGCGGAAATCCACCCTGAGCCGCCAGCCTGCTTGCGAACCAACCCGGTCGCAAAGTTGGATTTGCTTAGGCCTCGACAGCAGACCCTGGCATGCCGTCCGTCAGCGTCGACCTGCGGCCTCCAAACTCGTGCAGTCGACGATCTCTACCGCGCCGCGGCGGAGTTCGATGAGACCCGTCTCAGCCCATTGCGCCAGATACGGCTGACGACCTCACGCACGCTGCCGACGTCATCCGCAAGCTTCTGGTGGGTCACGGCGGCGACGCCCCTCGGGTCGGCTTCAGCGAGAAGTCGTTGCGCCAGCCGCTGCTTCAACGGCGCAAAAGCGACCTCATCTATCAGCGTGAAAAGGCCGGACATCAGCCGGGTGTAGTCGTCCATGACGAAGCTGCGGAAGGCTGCGCTATCGCCCATCAGATGCTGGAACGTGCTCACCGGCAGCGCCGCGAGTTCAGTTCGCTCCTCGGCGACGCTCTGCGCCGGGAAGGTGCCGCCGGATATAAGGCACTGCGTGGTCAGCGCGCAGGTGCCGCCGGGGCCAACCTTGTAGATCAGCACCTCGCGCCCACCCTCCGACATGCGAAAGATGCGTGTTCGCCCCTCCAGGCACATCAGGTAGTTGGCGCACTCGCCATCGAGTTCGTAGGCGATGGCGCCGGCATCCAGCATCGGGAAATGCACGGTTCCCCGGGCGATCTGAAGATGCGCTGGGCTGAGAGCTTGGAGCAGCGGGAACCGGTCGATCCACCGTTCGACCTTCTGGGCGTCCGTCATGGCTGGCATGGTCCCCCGGCCATGACGATAAGAGATCGTCCGGCTCGCGTTGCGTTTTTCTCCCGCCGCACCGGACTTGTGTGACCTGGGTCACCGACCGGGTGCAGCGGCCCGGCATAGCATCAGGCCACACCGAACACGATAAGAGTGCCGCCCTGCGCGGTGCCCACCGGGAGTGAACCGATGCGCCGCCTCGCCCTGAGCTTCATGCTCGCTGCCCTTGCCGCAGGCCCAGCCGCGGCCGAACAGGATCTCCTGCTCGGGGCCGACATGTCCTCGCCGGCCATGACCAAGGCCGAGATGAGCCGCGCCGACGTCGAGGCGATGATCAAGGCCGCGGACGGCAAGCCGGTCGATCTGCACGACAAGTCCCTGTCCGGCCTCGACCTCTCCGGGCTGAACCTCCGGGAGGGCAACCTGCGGACCGCGCGCCTGAACAAGGCCAACCTGCGCGGCGCCGACCTCAGCGGCGCAAACCTCGAACAGGCGTGATTCCTGAAGGCCGACCTGTCGGGCGCCAAGCTCGCGGATGCGAAGATGTTCGGGATCACCGCGCGGGATGCCAATCTCAGCGGGGCCGACCTCAGCCGCTCCATGCCGATTGGCGACTTCAAGGGTGCCAACATGAGCGGAGCCACGCTCGTGGACCTCAGGGGCGGGGCCGACATCAGGAACCAGTCCATGGGCTTGATGCGGGCGGTGTTCACTTCGGTGAACCTCTCCGGCGCCAACCTGAAGGGCGCCAACCTCGGCCGGTCGCGGCTGGAATACGCCGACCTCAAGGACGCTGATCTGACCGACGTGGTGCTGATGGGCTCGGATTTGTCGGGGGCCAACCTGACCGGCGCCACGGTGGCGGGGGCGGACTTCAAGAACGTCGATGTCAGCGGCGCCCGGCTGATCGACCTTAAAGGCCAGGACAGCGCCAAGGACTGGTCGGCCCGCGTGAATGCCGACCGCGCCATCACCCAGGTGTCGAACTAACGCCCGTCCCCTTCATCCCGCATCAGATCAGGGAGATCTACGTCCATGACCACCCGCCGCATTGTGCTTGCCGCCTTCGCCGTCGCACCCATGCTGTTCGGCACCGGGGCCATCGCCGCCGAGATGGCCTACACGCCCGCCGCGTTTGAGGCGGCCCAGAAGGCCGGCAAGCCGATCTTGGTCCACATTACCGCCCCGTGGTGCACGACCTGCGCGGCGCAGAAGCCGATCCTGGCGAAGCTGGAGGCGGATCCGAAGTTCAAAGACCTGCAGGTGTTCGATGTCGACTTCGACAGCCGTAAGGACGTGGTGAAGCAGTTCGGCGCGACGATGCAGAGCACCCTCATCACCTACAAGGGCTCCAAGGAGACCGGCCGCTCTGCCGGCGAGACCAAGCCTGAGGCGATCTCGTCGCTCCTCGACAAGGCAATCTGAGACTACGCCATGGTCACAAGCCTGGGTCTCGCCTTCCTCGCCGGCATCCTCTCGGTGCTGTCCCCCTGCGTGCTGCCATTGCTGCCGCTGGTGCTCGGCGCGGCTGCCTCGGAGCATAGGTTCGGCCCGGCGGCCCTCGCCATTGGCCTTGCCCTGTCCTTCGTGGTCATTGGGCTGTTCGTGGCCACTGTAGGGTTTGCCATCGGCCTCGACGGCGATGTCTTCCGCACCGGCGCGGCCATCATGCTGGTCCTGATCGGGCTCGTCCTGATGGTTCCGGCGGCCCAAACCCGGCTTGCCGTCGCCGCCGGCCCGGTGAGCAACTGGACCGAGAGCCGGTTCGGTGGCTTCTCGACTGCCGGGCTTCTGGGACAGTTCGGGGTCGGGCTGCTGCTCGGCGCGGTCTGGAGCCCTTGCGTCGGACCAACCCTCGGGGCCGCGTCCCTCCTCGCATCGCAGGGGCGAGACCTGGGTACGGTGGCGGCGACGATGCTTCTGTTCGGCCTCGGCGCCGCCCTGCCTCTCCTGCTCCTCGGCACGCTATCCCGCGAGGTGCTGATGCGCTGGCGCGACCGGATGATGGGGCTCGGCAAGGGGCTGAAGGTCACCCTGGGCGCCATCCTCGTGGCCACTGGCCTGATGATCGCCACGGGTTACGACAAGGCTGCGGAGACCGTTCTGGTCAACGCCTCGCCGGCTTGGCTCACCGACCTGACGACCCGCCTCTGACCTCGATAGCGTCTGCCTCCGGAGCCCGCCCCATGAGACCCCACCTGCTCAAGGCCTGCCTGTTCTGTGCCGCCGTCTTCCTGGGCGCAGTAGGTCCAGCGCATGCCTGGGAGATGGTCGGCACGAAGCAGCTTGAGCTACGCACCCGCGACGGTACGTCCATCCCAATCGGCACCGTAACGTTCACCCCGGGGCCGGACGCCACGCGGTTCGCCGTCACCCTCGACCGGGCGAAGTTCAAGGACTTCTTCCTGTCAATGCGCGAGTTCAAATGCGTCGAGGGGCCCGAGGTGCAGTGCCACGTCCCCTATCCCTACGCGAACCTGGGAACGGTCCGGCCGGGCGATTATGCGTGGCTGGAGCACGCACTTGTCTTCCTCTACAAGGCGCCAGCCGACTACGGGGCCAAGCTGAGCAACGGGTTGTACTACGTCCTCCAGGCGACGGACGACGGGCTCGTCGGGACGCCGATGGCGGTGGACCTGAACGACATTGCGGCGCCCCCGCAGCATCCTTCCGTGCCGCCTTTCGACCAAGCGGCCCGTGCAGACATCATCCCGGGCACCCGCTGGATTGATGCTTTGATCATCCGTTGACGGGCGTCGTGACGGCGCCCACTGCGGTAGAAGTTGGAGTGGCTAGAGCAGCCGCTTAGCGAGCAATTCCGCCGAAAGCGGACAGGCAGAAATCCACCCTCAGCGGCCATTCTGGTGCCGACCCAACCCGGTCGCCTGCATCGCCATGTAGGCTTCCCATAAGCAGCCACTCGACGCTCATCCGGCGACTTAGGCTTCTTGTGGCAAGCGGTCCGCTGCCTAGCAGGATCAGTGAGCTTGGGCCGTAGCTGGCGGCTGCATGAACTCGATCGTCGCGCCGTCAGGACCAACGGCGTAGATCACCCGCGTTCCAGCCCGCGCGCCGCTCGCGATCGGTTGCGGAATGCCTTGTGCCTTCCAGCCGTAGGCGGCGATCCGCACCAGGAGCGCGTCGATGTCATCGACTACAAGGGCCAGATGCGCGAAGCCAGGGTCGAACGGCTTGGCTGGCGCGCTTGGTCGGTCCGGCCCCTGATACTCCAGGAATTCGATCGTCTGGTCCGCCAGCGAAACGACTGCCATGCGCACCTTCGCCCCATGCGCTCCGGTCACTTGACCAAGGAACTCTCCCCCCATCTCGCCCGTCCGCACAAGCCGTGCGCCGAGCCCATCGACCCAGAACCGAAGCGCCTCGTCGAGGGACGCGACCGCGAAGCCGACATGATCGGCGCGCCGTACGTGGATACCTGTGTGTTCTGTCATGAGGGATGATCTAGCGGCAACCGGCCCATTCGTCCGCAACGGAGCGTGGTCGGTCCTTCGGCTATGTCCGCTTCGATGCTGGCGCTGCTCGAAAGCGGATCGACGGAAATCCACCCTGAGCCGCCAGCCTGCTTGCGACCCAACCCAGCTTTAGGGGGTATCCTAAGGCATGTCCCGAAAGCAGCCATTCATCGGGTACGGCGCCGACATTGATCCAGGTTGGAGAAGTGCCCCACCGCGTTGATGCGAAAGCCGCAGTGACGGCGTGATAGCGCTTCGCTATCAGCCTCTTCTAGAAGCGACCTCGGTCGCTGGGGGGCAGGCTCACGTCTCGATGGAAAGCGTTCTGCAAGCCCTCTCGCGCGAGGAACTTGAGGCAGAGGTCCTGCGCCTGCGGTCGAAGCTCGCCGAGCACCCCGATCATGGTTCGGAGGCACTAAGTCGGCGACCTCGCGCGCATGGAAGCGACGCCGATGTGCTGTTCTCCGCCGTCGACAAAACCGGCCTGCCGATGATCCTGACGGATCCCAACCAAGACGACGACCCGATCGTCTTCACCAATCGCGCTTTCCTCGACCTCACGGGCTACGGCATTGAGGAGGTCGTCGGGCGCAACTGCCGCTTCCTCCAGGGACCGGACACCGAGACCGATCGCGTCGAGGCCATCCGCGCTGCCCTCAGGGACAACCGCGATCTCACCATCGAGATCACCAATCACCGCAGCGATGGAACGCCCTTCGTCAACGCCTTGTTCGTCGGACCCGTTTTCGATGGGCAGGGACGGCTGCGCTATCGCTTCGGCAGCCAGATCGACGTCACTGAGGCGCACCGGAACCGAGAGCGCCTCGCCGAGAGCGAGGCACGCCAGCGCGCGATCTTCAACAGCGCCAGCGAGATGGCGATCATCGTCACCGACACTGCCGGCACGGTGACCGACTGGAACGTCGGTGCCACGCGCATCCTGGGCTGGTCGGCCGAGGAAATGCACGGGCGGTCCATTGAACGGATCTTCATCCCCGAGGATCGAACGACCAATCAGATGCGCAAGGAGATGGACGGCGTTCTGCGCGACGGCCATGCCGAGGATATGCGCTGGCATCTGCGCAAGGATGGCGGCCGATTCTATGCGGTCGGCGACATGACCTCCCTGCGGGGGCTCGACGGAGCACACCGGGGGTTCGTGAAGGCGTTCAGCGACCGCACGCAGGAGCGCAACGCCGCCACCAAGGAACAGGCCGATGCCGAGTTCATGCGCAGTGTTTTCGCCTCTTCGGCCGACTGCATCAAGGTGCTCGACCTCGACGGTGGCCTCACCTTCATGAGTGAGGGCGGCATGCAGGTGATGGAGGTCAGCGACTTTAATCACGTCAAGGGCTGCCCATGGCCGGACTTCTGGCAAGACCAAGGGCATGCTGACGCCCTCGCGGCGCTCGACGCGGCCAAGGCCGGCGGCGTCGGCCATTTCCAGGGAGCAGCCAACACCTACCTTGGCACGCCGAAGTGGTGGGATGTGCAGGTCACGCCGATCCTGGGCGCGGAGGGGCGACCGGAGAAGATCCTTTCGATCTCCCGCGACATCACCCTTCAGAAGTCCGTCGAGGGGCGTCTTGCGGCCAGCGAGGAGCGCTGGCGCGGCCTGTTCACCGGCATGCACGAGGGCTTCTTCAACGCCGAACTCTTGCGCGATGCGTGTGGGAAGCCGGAGGATTTCCGGTTCCTTGAAGTGAATCCAGCCTTCGCCGGATTGACCGGGCTCCCAGCCGATACCGCCGGGCAGACCATGCGCGAGCTCGTGCCGGACATCCCGCAGTGGCTGATCGACACCTACGCCCGCGTCGTCGAAACCGGCCAGCCCGAGAACTTCGAAATCCACGTTCCGGAGTTGCACCGGACGTTCGAAGTGCGCGCGAACAGGCAGGACGACCGGCGGTTCTCCGCGCTGTTCCTGGAGATATCGGAACGCAAACGGACCGAAGCGCGTCGCGCGGCGGCGGCCGAACTCGGCGACCGGTTACGCGATGTGGCCGACAAGGGGGAGATCAGCCGGATCGCCGCCGAGATCATGGGGCGCACGCTCGGGTTGAGTCACGCGGGCTATGGTCAGGTCGATCCGGACGCGGAAACGATCCTGGTGGACCAGGACTGGACAGGGCCGCACCTCGTTAGCCTCACCGGGCTGCACCACTTCCGCACCTACGGGTCGTACATTCAAGACCTGAAGGCCGGGCACGATGTCGTCATCGCCGATATCAGCCGCGATCCCCGGACGGCGCGGGACGCCGATGCCCTGGCCGCCATCAACGCACGCAGCCTCTTCAATCTGCCCGTGCTGGAGCACGGCCGGTTCGTGGCGCTGTTCTACGGCTTGAGAGCGGAGCCTGGAACCTGGGAGCAGGAGGACATCGCCTTCGTGCGCAACGTCGTCGATCGTACCCGATCGGCCATCGCGCGTATCGAGGCCGAGGAGCAGCAGCGGCTCCTCAACCACGAACTGAGCCATCGGATGAAGAACATGCTGGCGATGGTGCAGTCCATCGCCACGCAGACGATGCGCGGCGCTGCCGATTTGGACACCGCTCGAAACGTGCTGGCCAACCGCCTGATCGCGCTCGGCAAGTCGCACGATCTGCTGCTGGGTGGTTCCTTATCGAAGGCTCCCCTGAAGAGCGTGATCGAGAACGCCGTGGAAATTCATCAGGACCGGCTGGACCGGTTCGTGATCGACGGACCTCTGATCATGATCGGCTCCAGGGCGGCGCTGTCGCTTGCGCTGATGCTGCACGAACTGGCGACCAATGCCGCCAAGTATGGCGCGCTCTCGAACGCGAGCGGTCGCGTCACCATCGATTGGCAGATTGACGGCGACGGCGAGGATGCGTCGGTCACATTGCAGTGGGCCGAGGCGGGCGGTCCGCCGGTCGAAGCACCAACCCGGACTGGGTTCGGCACGCGGCTGATCGCGCGCGGTCTCGCGGGGAGTTTCGATGGGGAGGTGGATTTGCGTTACCCGCCCACGGGGGTCGTCTGCACGATCGTTGCTCCGCAGCGCGGGCTGATGACAAGCTAGGCGGAGTTCCCATGCACCGAATCGGTCCGAGCGATTGCCCGGGCTTACTCATCCGAGGCGCGTCGATCGCCATCATCGAGCGTGCACGCGTGGACGCGTAACGCCGCCAGAACGTCCATCTCGCGCTGGAGTGCTCGATAGGCTCCGTCGATTGCAGATCGGGACATAGACTGTTCGAGCAGCGCGTGCGCATGGGCCCCCGCCCGTGCTTCCGCGGCGATGATGGCCACCGTGATAGCGAGTCGCTGCTGTCGGGATATCGCCATGGAGGCCGCGGGAGGGTACGAGGGACGCCGCCGATAGACGGACGATTGCGCGCGTTCAATCCCCGTCCATGCCGCAGACTTCGACGGGAACAACCGTCATGAATCGTGCATTTGTCCGTCCACGTCGCGAGCTGGGCGGTGGTATTTTATAAACACGATCCGACCCGGCGGTTCGTCGGGGCCATCTTCCGAAGCCCGGACCAAACCTACCTCCAAGGGTCGCTTCAGTGTCGAATTCGCGGCAGCCGCTTCAATCTGCCCCCGCCGCCAGCACCCCTCTCGCGAGCCTCAGGCGCGGTGCCGACCAGCTCTTCGAGACTGAACGGCGCCTCAATGCCGTTCTCGATAACGCGTCGGTCTCAATTTTTTTGATGGATGACCGTCAGCACTGCATCTACATGAACCGCGCCGCTGAGCTGCTGACCGGCTGGACACTGGGCGAGGTCCTCGCACGCGACTGTCCACTGCACGACATCGTCCATCACACCTATCCGGACGGCCGGCCGTTCCCGGTGGCGGAGTGCGCGATCGATCGTGCTTTCCCCGAGAACAACCAGGAGCGCGGCGAGGAAGTGTTCGTTCACCGGAACGGGCATTTCTATCCCGTTGGCTTCACCGCCAGCCCGATCCGGGACGATGCGGCCAACATTATCGGCACGATCATCGAGGTGCGGGACATCAGTGAGGAGAAGGCCGCGGCCCAGCGTCAGCACCTGCTGATCAACGAGCTGAATCACCGCGTCAAAAATACACTGGCGACGGTGCAGTCGATCGCCGCGCAGACCTTCCGCGGGCAGACCGATCAGGCCGCCCGCGCCGTGTTTGATGCCCGTATGGTCGCCTTGTCGACCGCCCATAATGTGCTGGTCGAGGACAACTGGGAAAGCGCCAGCCTTCGCAGCGTGGCCGAGCGTGCGCTGGCGCCCCACCGTCTGGCCGAGATCGATGGCAACCGCTTCCGTCTGGAGGGACCGGACACGCGGTTGCATCCGAAGGTGGCGGTGACATTGGCGATGGCGTTGCACGAGCTGATGACGAATGCCACCAAGTACGGAGCCCTGTCGGCGGCTGCGGGTCGCGTGGTCGTGACATGGTCTCTGCACGACCGGGAGGACAGCCGTCAGCAACTCGACCTGCGCTGGGAGGAGCTGGGCGGCCCGTCCGTAGCGCCGCCGACACGCAAGGGGTTCGGCTCTCGTCTGATCGAACGGCAGTTGCCGATGGAGTTCGACGGCAGCGCCACGATCACCTATGCGCCGGGTGGAGTGATTTGCGTTCTCCATATTCCACTCACGCCTTTGGGCTGGATCGGTCAGGAGACGGTGAAAGAGCAGGCCGCCCGATGAGTTCGTTGGCGGGACGCCGGGTGTTGCTCGTCGAGGACGAGAGCCTCGTCGCTATGAATGTCGAGGATATGCTGCTCAATCTCGGATGTGAGGTCGTGCTGGCGATGCGCCTCGACAAGGCACTCGCGTATGCCTCCAGCGAGCCGTTCGATCTGGCCGTTCTGGACGTCAACCTGGGCGACGCGCGCAGCTATCCCGTTGCCGACCTGCTATTCGCGCGTTGTACGCCATTCCTGTTCGCCACCGGCTACGGTCGGCAGGGGCTGGAAGTGGCCTACCGGAATGTGCCGGTGTTGCAGAAACCCTATCAGACTGGACCGCTGGAGCATCTGTTGATCCATTTGCTAACCTGCGAAGTGCCGGCCCGAAAGGGTAATCTGGAGCTGCGCGTGGCGTGTGCATGTCAGGCTTCTGGATGTCCTGAAGGCAGTGGATCGTTCCGAGCGGATCCAGGACGGTGAGCGGCGCGAACATCCTGCTGCACCCGGGACAATCCCTCATCGCTCGGAAGACGGATCTGAGATCGCGAGATCCGCCTTGATGCTCTGCCGTCTGAAAGCGGACCGCTGGAAATCCACCCCGAGGAATCACCGTGGCTAGTAGGACCTGCGCAATCTTGTGATGTGCATCGACTAGTCGGTTGTGCCAAATCGATTTTGCCGATTTTGTCAGCGACGCCTGCGCTGGCGCCTCTCAACCCCTCGATCCGCTGGCGTAGGCGCCTGCAATTTTCTGAGGCGATCATCCACATGATCCCGCCCGCACTGGACCAACCATCGCGTGTCAGGCTCGCCAACCAGTATCGATGAGCCTGCACAGGGTGCGCGAATGTACCGTGTATTCAGCCTCAGCGCAGATGGGAGGGTGGGAGAGAGCTACACGATCCAGGCGCAAAGTGATGATGAAGCGAAAGCCATCGCCTCGACGCTCCCCAATGGCCATGGCATCGATCTATGGGAGCGCGCCCGTTACTTGGCCAGCTACCCCCCTCAAACCGCGTCATATCCCAAGCAATAGCCGCCGAGACCTTCGGCCTGGAGCTGCGTTCGAACTCCACCCGGCATCATGAAAGTTGACCTTGCCCCCTGTTTGCCCCCGCTCATAACCAGAGTCCGTTCTGGTTCTGGTCCTGTTTGGACCGGGTTGCAAACGCGTTCGGGGTGAGCCCGCCGAGGCTCGTGTGCGGGCGGCAGGTGTTGTAGTCGACCCGCCACGCCTCGATGATGGTCCGGGCCGCCGGCAGGCTCCGGAACAGATGCTCGTTCAGGCACGCGTCGCGCAAGCGCCCATTCAGGCTTTCGGCAAAACCGTTCTGCTGCGGCTTGCCGGGGGCGATGTAGTGCCACTCGACCGCACGCTCTTCCTGCCAGCGCAGGATCGCGTGCGAAGTCAGTTCGGTGCCGTTGTCCGAGACGATCATCAGCGGCTTGCCCCGGTCCGTGATGATCCCGTCGAGTTCGCGCGCGACGCGCTAGCCGGACAGCGACGTGTCGACCACCAGCGCCAGGCATTCCCGCGTGCAGTCGTCGACCACGACGAGGATGCGGAAGCGCCGCCCGTCGTCGAGCGTGTCGGAGACGAAGTCGAGGCTCCAGCGCTGGTTCGGCTCCTGGGGCACGGCGGCCGGAGCCCGCGTGCCAAGGGCGCGTTTGCGCCCACCCCGCCTGCGCACTGACAGGCGCTCCTCTCGATAGAGGCGGAAGAGCTTCTTGTGGTTCAGGGTGAGGCCCTCCCGCCGCAGGAGAATGAGCAGGCGCCGGTAGCCGAACCGGCGGCGCTCGCCGGCCAAGCTGCACAGGCGTACCCGCACAGCCACATCATCACCACGTGTCGAGGCGTAGCGGTATGTCTTCGGCTCCAGGCCGATCAGCCTGCAGGCGCGACGCTGGGAATAGCCCTTGTCCTCGATGGCCCAGCTCACGGCTGTTCTCCGCGCGCCGGGCGTCAGAAGTTTTTTCCCAGCGCCTCACGCAGCGTCGCCACGTCGAGCATCGCTTCGGCCAGGAGTTTCTTGAGCTTACGGTTCTCCTCGTCGAGCGCTTTCAGGCGGCGCGCCTCCGAGACCTCCATGCCGCCGTAGCGCGAGCGCCACGTATAGAACGTCGCATCGCTGATGCCGTGGCGGCGGCAGATCTCAGCCACCGGCAGCCCGGCTTGCTGCTCCTTCAGGATGCCGATGATCTGCTCTTCGCTGAACCGGCTCTTCTTCATCGTCCGTCTCCTCACCGACGGACCCTAGCTTCAGAACGAGGGCAGGCCAGGGGGCAAGGTCAAACAGGGGGCAAGGTCAGCCCCTACGGTCCCAACGATATGAGCGAGGCTGAGATCTTGGCTGCGCTCAGCAAGCTGCACGGCGGCCATAGCGGCGCTGGGCCGTTCGCCTCAAAGGTGGTGGGCGTCAGAACCAAAGCCTGCCGTCGAGGCAATCGTCCGAGGAGGTTCAGTATGGTCCGCTACAAGCCGCCCGAAAATGTGGGCTAAACTGAGGGCTAGCTAAGCGCGTCAGCACAAAAAGCGCTTCGATTTCAGATATTTAAGCCACGTTAGTGGCGGAGACGGAGGGATTTCACGAGCCGCGGCGCTAAGTCATTGTTAACTAAATAAGTGTTTGCCTGAAAACGCGATTTCGGGACACATCCCGGGACAAATCGGGGACAAACTGCCCCTCGGACCCGCGGACACGACATGCCCCGCAAGCCGGACCCCAGGAACGCATATCTCGAACTCCACGACGGCTACTATCGCGTCACGATGGGCGTTCCCGCGGTCCTGCGGCCGCAACTCGGCACCCGCCTGAAGCGTACCCTCGGCACCAAGAGTCTGCTCTCGGCCAACGTCCTCAAGGTACCCGTGGTGCGCGAGTTCAAGGCGCGTATCGATAAGGCATGGGTGAACCTGGGCGGGAAGAGCCGGTCGGAGCTCCATGAGGCGGTGGCCTGGGCGAACATCCTGCAGGATGCCGCCGACCGGCGCGACCCCGCGCACGGCGCCTTGCTGGAGGCCCTCCGTGAACGCGAGGCCGAGATCGCCTCGGTCGGGTCGACATGGAAGACCGACGTCGACGAGGACGGCGACACCTACGACTATGAGATTACCACGCACGAGGCACGCGAGAAGGCCGACACCTTCGGTGCCATCGCCCGCCGGCAATCGACGCCCATCGCCCTGCATCACGACGCGTTCATGAAGACGCTTCGCGTCAAGCCGCGCTCATTGACCGACGATGTGCGCGCGTTGCGGATCCTGCTGGACTGGTGCCGGGTCAACGGGGTGGACCCCTACTTGGAACGCATCGACGTCCGGACCGCAGTGCGGTTCATGGACGACATCGGTAGCTTCGCGGACCTCGGCTGGGCGTCCTCGACGAAGTACCTCGGGCGGCTGAAGCGCTATTGGGGCTACCTCGTTCTTCGGACGCATGTCGCCGACAACCCCTGGACCCATTGCCAATTGGAGAAGCCCGAGGAGAACGCTGACATGGAGGAGCGGTCCTTCACCGACGGCGAGGTGCAGAAGCTGCTGATGGGATCTCCGCCCGCGGGGATCATGGACGTGATGCTCGTCGCGGCGTTGACCGGAGCCCGGCTCGACGCCGTCATCGACCTCAGGGTTGGGGAATGTGCCGACGGCTGGTTCACGTTCAAGCCGCAGAAGAAGGAACGACGCGAACGCGACGTACCGATCCACCCGGTCTTGCAGCAGCTCGTGGCGAACCGGGTGAGGGGCAAGTCCGCGGACGACGACCTCTTCCCTGAATGGCCGCTGCCCAAGGCCGAGGGTTCGATGCGCGAGCGAAGTTCCTATTTCTCGAAGCGCTTCACGGTGTATCGCAGGGCAATCGGGGTCGACGACCAGGTCGAAGGCAAGCGGCGCAGCCTGGTCAACTTCCACTCCTGGCGTCGCTGGTTCATCACCAAGATGGAGCGGGCCGCCGTTGACGGCGACCTTATCGCCGCCATCGTCGGCCACAAGCGGTCTGGGCTGACCCTGGGCCGGTATAGCGAGGGCCCCGAGATGGAGGCAGCAAAGGCCGCCATTGCCAAGGTGCGGCTACCTCCTCTTGACGGTTCGCCCATCGTTGAGGCGCAACCGCTGAGCCGACGGCGGAAGAAGTAGGGCTAAAGCTTCTTGCGGCCCGAACTCACCATAATCCCCGCATTAGGACTTAGGTCTTGGCCGAGCGGACCGCGGCAGGTTTTTGGGCTGCTCGTTATATACCTAACGATACGTGCTCCAAAGGCATGACGTTCGTTGATAAGGGCTCATCGGTTTACCGTGTCACAACGATATGACGCAGGAGGTCTGTGGCGCCGGCAGTCGGCCTGCGATGGATCTTACGAACCTCGTGGACTCGGAACGGCACGCGAAATTCGCTCTATCAAGGCTGATCAGGCCACACGAGACCCGAACAAAAATGGTTAACGTGAAGGTAACCGAAGGGGAGTTCGACTACGAGAAAATCCCGCCCTTGAGCCGCGCCCCACCAGATGGGCCCCGCTCCCAAAGCGAGCTAGGTCGCGCATCGACGCCGGATGTTCTGGCATTCCGCCGTCAAAGGGATCGCCCACCGGATTTGCCCTCAGGCTACTCGTGCCATTGAGAGGCGGTCTTCGGACCTTGGTAACCTGTCAGCCGATCACTGACTCATGGCGCCAGGGACGGTGCGGCCAATCCGGTCCCGGTAATCCTCGCTTCATCGGTCACTGCAGCATCAACGCATCGCGCCCGGCTCGTGGATCGGGCAGCGGTTGAACCGCTCGCGGAACCCGGCCGAATGCCGGTAAGGGGCGTTGCGGGCGCGGTTGATGTTACCGAGCGGCCGGTGGGCGGCGAGCCCGGTCCAGACGCTGAAGCGCATCTCCTCGTCCACGGCCTGGACGCGGGCAGGGTCCCAACTGTCCTGCGGCTGGACCCGGACAAGGCCGACCCGCTGGAACGGTGCCTCGTCCTCTTTCCACTCCACCGTGGGGTCCTCGACCGGCTGGCGTTCGAGGTCACGGCATAGCTGGACGCGGAACTCCCATTCCCCGGTGATGCCGGCCATCTCGGACCGTACCGTCTCGCGTATGGCGTTCGGGCGGCCGGAGGCGTCGATCTCGGTGCCGGTCAGCGCGGTCAGGGCCGCGGCGATGGGAGCCAGCGAGAACTTGGCGATGTAATCGCCGTACCGGAACGGGGTCAGGCTGTAGTAGGTCTCGCCAAGCGGATCGACATTAGGCGCGCCGCCCAGGGAGCCGATGGTGGGGCTGTCGATGCCCACCGCATGCAGAGCCTTGTTGACGCCGCGCAGGACCGTAGAAGCGGCGACCTTCAGCCCCTCGGCGCGGTCCGTGGTGCCGGCCAACAACTTCAGGCTACCCAGGAACTTCTCAGCGTTCGGCGCTTGGAACACTTTGCCGTTGACCATGATGAAGTTCTGGGTCGTCCCCTCCGCATCCGGAAGGCGCTCGCCCTCGACGTCGAGGACCTTGAGTGCGAGGCCACGGGGCAGGGAAACGGCATCGGGGAGGATGTCGCCGGCGTTGGTCGAGAGCCGCATGTAGACCTTGTGCTCGCCGGCCTTCGCGAAGAGACCCTGGGCCAGTTCCGGCGGAAGGTCTGCGTCGACCGTCAGCGTCCCTTCAAGGATGCCGTGTGACTTGGCGTGGACAGAGCGGGCGGCGTGTCCGGAGTCCTCCGCGACCTTGTTCAGGATCTTGTCGAAGGTCTGACTGAGCTGCTCGATGGTCAGCCCTTCGTCCGGCAGCACCGCCTCGACGTCGGGACTGTAGGGCACCGGTGCTTGCACGGTTCGTCTCCTGCTGGCGGCCAGAGCACAACATCACCGGACGGGCGGCGTTCCGGATTGCGCAACATTCAATCGCCCGTAAACGAATTTGGGAACGTCCCCCGGATAGGCGGCTTGTCGACGTATCGGCCTTGCGGTTCGCGCCGGCGTTGACCGGCTTCGCCGGACTGCGGACCTCGCGCCACGACCCCGGCCTCCATCAAATCGACCCTAAGCGAAAGCCGCACCCGGGAGGCATCAATGACCTATCTCCGTTACGCGCCCGACATCGAGACACCCGCCCCGGACGAGCAGAAGTCCATCGACGGCATCATCCAGGGCATGACCCAGCAGTCCCAGGTCGTGGAGAAGCGCGAGCAGCACGCGGTGCGCGCGAGCCACGCCAAGAGTTCGGCTTGCGTCATCGGGGAGTTGGTCGTCCCGGAGGGTTTGCCGCCCGAGCTCGCGCAGGGACTGTTCGCCAAGCCGGGGACGCACAAGGTGGCCGTGCGCTTCGCCCAGGGCCCGGGCGAGACCCTCGGCGACCGGGTGTCGACCCATCGCGGCATGTCGATCAAGGTTTTTGGGGTGTCCGGTGAAAAGTTGCCGGGCCACGACGTCGAAACCCAGGATTTCGTGCTCGCCACGGGCACGACCTTCCCGTCAGGGACGGCGGCGGGGTTCCTGCGCGACGGCACCGTGATCGGCAAGGCGACCGGGTTGCCCGAGGGCGTGAAGAGCGCGGTCGCCGCTACCGCGCGCAACCTCAACCGGGTGTTGCACGCTTTCGGCACGGAGAGCGCCATGGCTGATTTCCTCGGTCACCCCTACAGCCATCCGCTCGCCGACAGCTACTTCAGCCAGGCGCCGATGCGTTTCGGTGATTACGTCGCCAAGCTCGGGGCGGTCCCGTCCTCCCAGGCGCAATCGGACCTGGCCGAATGGCGGCTCGACCCGCACGGTGACGAGGACGGTTTCCGCCACGCGGCGGCGGCCTTCTTCCGCGACAACGACGTGGTCTACGACCTAAAGGCGCAGCTCTGGGCGGATGCCGAGCGCCAGCCCATCGAGGATGCCTCGGTCGACTGGCCGGTCGCGATCAGCCCTTACCGTACGGTGGCGACGATCCGCCTCCCGCGCCAGGATGCCTATTCCCCCGAGCGGGTCCGCTACTTCGACGAGGTGATGACCTTCCGCCCGGCGCATAGCCTCTCAGGACACCGACCGCTTGGTTCAGTGATGCGAGCGCGGCTCCAGGTCTACCGGGCCCTGAGCGATTTCCGCCACCGGGAGAACGGCGTGACCGCCGAGAACACCGCCTCGCCCGAGAGCATCCCGGCTTGAGCCAACCCCTTCCCACATCACGCAGAGAGGATCGACCCATGTCGCTTCAGGGAAAGACCATCGCCATCCTGATCGCACCCCGCGGGACGGAGGAGCCGGAGTTCACCAAGCCGCGGGATGCGCTGCTCGCGGCCGGCGCGACCGTCACGGTGGTCGGGCTTGAGGCAGGCGAGGCGGAGACGGTCAACAACGACCTCGACCCAGCCGGGAAGTACCCGGTCGACAAGACCATCGACGCCGTGTCCGCCTCGTCCTTCGACGGGCTCGTCATCCCCGGCGGCAGCGTCGGCGCCGACAAGCTCCGGGGCAGCGAGGCCGTGGTCGACTTCGTCCGGGATTTCTTCCAGCAGGCTAAGCCGGTCGGCGTCATCTGCCACGGGCCCTGGACGCTGGTGGAAGCCGACGTGGTGAAGGGGCGCAAGCTCACCTCGTTCCCGACGGTGAAGACCGACATCCGCAACGCGGGCGGGGAATGGGTCGACGCGGAGGTGGTGGTCGACAAGGGGCTCGTGACCAGCCGCAACCCGAAGGACCTGCCGGCGTTCTGCGCGAAGATCGTCGAGGAGTTCGCCGAGGGCCGCCATTCCGACCAGGCCCGGAGCGCCTGAGGGCTCGGGCAGCTAGCAGTTGGTTCCCGGGTGCCCGGGGCGGCCCATTAGCCACCCCGGATCAGGCCTACACGACGTCCTGTGCCGGCTGGCACTCGCGGAGGTCTCCATTATCCCTCGATGGCGCCGATCTGCTTCAGGATGCCGAGTTCGTCGGAGGAGCCCCACCGTTCGACCATCTTGCCGTCGATGAAGCGGCCGATCTGCATGCCGCGGACCTTGATGGCCTTCCCGGTCGGCTTATGGCCGTTGAAGTCGCCCTGGTGCGTGCCGGTGAGCGTGTAGGCGAAGGCGACGCTGTCCCCTTCAGCGACGAGCTTCTTCACTTCGACATGCATGTCGGGAAAGGCGGAGCGAAGCTGGGTGAAGAACGCTTGGTATCCCTCGGGACCCATGTGCTGGCCCGGCGCCGGGTCATGATCGTGGCAATCCGGGGCGACGACTTCCGGGAAAGCATCGAACCGGCCGCCGTTGACGAGTTCCCCAAATTTCTCGGTGGCCTGGATGCTGGTCTCACGGGACATGGTGTTCCTTGGGGCTTGAAGGCGGCGAACCGGCGCCGGATTCTTCGACATACGGCAAACTCCCGCCACGGTCGGACGTTGCCGTGGCCGCGCACGACCGGGTCGAGGCAAGCGCAAGGCACGACTTCGGACCGTGGCACGGTACTCGGTCGGCCGGTGGCTTGGACGTCGTGCACGAGGGCGGGGCGGCCGACATGCCAGGTCGCCCGTCCCTAGGCGACGTTCACCCGGACCCGATGCCAACAGGCGCACAGGTAGCCCTTGTGGTTCCAGGTGTCGTCCGGCAGTGCCGGCTGCGTCTGGCCCGCTTCGTCCCAGGCGCGCACGGCGAGCTCATGCTCGCCGGGAGGCAGGTCGAGGTCCGTGCTCCAGAACGTCCAGGCGAACGGAGCGTCGGCCTCACGTTCCAGTTCGGCCTGCACCCAGGATCGGCCGCCGTTCCCGGAGACGTCGACGCGTACGACGGTTCGGCCGCTGCTTACCGCGTAGCCGCGGACCCTGTTGCCCCCCGGCTTGAGTGTGGCTCCGCGGGCCGGTTCGCAGATCGCCGCGTTCAGCGGCATCGTATCGATGGTGTGCCCCTTGGCCGGATCGGCGGTCTCCGCGGTCACGTTCGCCGGATAAAGCTTGTAGTCGTCGGCTTGGATTGGGTTGTTTGATGGGTGGTCCTGGACGCTAAGGCGCCGGAGCCATTTGGGGCTGCGTACGCCGGCGAAGCCCGGCACCACCGCACGGACCGGAAAACCATGCTCCGGGAGCAAGTCTTCGCCGTTCATCGCGTAGGCCAGCAAGGTCTCGGGCGCCATGGCCTTAGTGAGCGGGATCGAAGCGCCGTAGGGGTGGCCTTCCACCGTGTCGTGGCTCTCGAAGGCGACATGGAGGCCCGAGCCCTCCGCGCGCCCGGCTGCGCGCAGCACGTCGCCGAGACGTACCCCCGTCCAATCAGCGGTGCCGATGGCTCCGGCGTCCCATGGGTCGCCCGATACCGGGGCGACCGCCCTCATGTCGGCGCGGCGATTGCCGGCGCACTGCATCGTGGCCGTCACCGTGGTTTCCGGGAAGCCGGCACGCAGTTCGGATAGCGAAAATTCAAGCGTGGTGCCGGTTCCGCCATCGACGGTGAGGCGCCAGGTTGCCTCGTCGAGGTTAGGTAGGTTGCCATGCGAGCGGACGTAGAAATCCTTCGCTGGTGTCCGGTAGGAGGCCCGCAATCGGTCGAGGGGCGGTTCGGCGTTGTAGGGCCGGTCGCCGTGGACGATCAGGAGTGTCTTGCGCTCGGTCAGGCTCGACATCGCGACTCCCGTCTGGGTGGGGTAACGGGAGTGAACGCCCCGGCGGCGGTAAGGGTCATTCAGCGGCCAAGGGACCAGAACGGCGGGAAGGGGCATGACCGCTTTCGGAGGGCCAACCGGCCTTGGTGCTCGTTCGCCCGGACGGTCACATCGCATCCCGTAGGCCCGCCGATCAGCCCGAGCGCCTCACATCTTACTGGGCACGCCTGTTCGGCGACCCGATCCAGCCGTGGGTCACCGTCCACCACGCGGCCGAGAAGCGGATCTTCCCAGGGGCCGCGAAGGATGGGGAGCGAGAGTGGGGTTGGCGCCCGCTTCAGACCTCTGCCGCCCCAACATCCGTGGGTGCCGGAACCTGGGGTGCCCTCCGTCCGAGCGGGTACTGAGGGGCAGACCTTCCTCAGTTGCGGGCGTTGCCGTCCCGCATCTGGCCCGTCGGCTCCTGGACGTGGGCTTCGAGGAACCAGAGATGCTTGTCGACGGCGCGGGACACCTCGGTGAACAGGTCCGCCGTGCCGGGGTCGCCCGCTTCGTCCGTCTCGTCGATGTTCTCACGGACAGCGTTGGCGTAGGCGGCGTAGCTGTCGATCAGCGCGGCGATGTGGTCGGCGATGGCGTAGATGCCGGTCGGGTAGGCGGGCAGCTTGGTCGATCCCGCCACGACCTGCGCCGTTCCCAGGGCCGTGCCGCCTAGCTGAACCGCTCGCTCGGCCACCTTGTCGTTGAGGTCGCTGATCTCGGCACGGAAACCGTCCAGCATCAAGTGGATGCCGATGAACTGCGGCCCCTTGAGGTTCCAATGGGCCTGCTTGATCGCCAGCGCGAGGTCGATGCCATCGGCCAGCCGCGAGTTCAGGGCCTCGACGGACACCCTCTTGGCGTTGGAATTGGTGTTGTTACGGGTCTGGTGAGTACGCGAGGTGCCGCTCGTAGCCATGCTTCTGCTCCACTATGTCGAGGCGGCAATAAAGGAGCGTAGATGAGGTTCCCTGTAGTCGGAGGCCGACGCAGTGGGGCAGCCTCCCGGCCGCACCGGTCCGTCGTGGGGGCGTTACGACGGACCGAGGTGGCTGTCAGGACGAGGGGGAACGAACCCATCGACAGCCAGAGACCATCCTGCGCTTGGCCTACGAAGCGTTTCGCTCGCCGGACGCTTGGTGGCGTTTGCTTTCTCCGGACTGGGTCGAATTCATCTCGCCGCAGTGACCGCTTCCTCGAAAGGTGAGGCAGGATCACGTTGGGGTGCCGTGAAGCCAGAGCAGCGCCGTAACGAAGAAGGGTAACGCTATGCGTGGGCGTTACGAGCCGTCACGCCGCCTTTGAGGCACCTGAGAACGGGCATTAGACCCGGCAAATCACTCGTAGAGCCGTTCAGGTTCGCCCATTCCGGCTTCTGCTCGGCGCGTTGCGAGGTCGTCCAGGCTTTTCCACACGCTACTTCTGCGGGGACAAATCGGGGACAAATCAGATTTGGGGGCGCGCCAACCCGTTGTGATAAAACACGTTTTTCGGGTTGGGGGTAGATGGCGGAGACGGAGGCCGCCAAACTAATTACATAAACCTTTGATTCAAAATACGATTTTTATAGCTATTAGACAAATACCCAAGCAGTTACCCCATCGCCTAATCGCACAACAGATTAGGCTGCGATGAAGCGTAGCGGCATGAGGGCAACGAATGACCCGTCGCGGACCTCCCGCCCCGCCTATCCGAATGTCCGCTCGGAAGGCGAAGCGGTCCTGGAAGCTGACGCTACGCCTCGGACCAGACGGTCCTGGTCTGGAACCGCGGACGGGACTATGAGGCCACGGGCATGTGCATCACGCGCGCCGGCGTGTTCTCGTCGGCTAGCTTGCGCAGGGCCCGCGTGTCCTCGGGCGTCCAGCGTTGCCCGGACTTCGGCGTTGTATTCGCCATCATGCTCTCCTGCTTTTCCTCACGCCGCAGCCTTCACGGCTGGCAGCCGGTGGAAGGGTTCGAACTCCGGGGCGACCTCCCCGAAGAAGTGACGGCGTAGGTCGGGAAGCTGCTCGCGCGCCTCGACGACGGCCCGGTTCTTCATCTCGGCGATGCGCGAGACGTCATCGAGCGTGTAACGGTCCAGCGGGACGGTCTGGTCGATCCGCCAGATCGCCTTACGGTCGTGCACGTCGCCCGTGATGATCTTCGCGGCGCCGAGGGCACTGTGGGACTGACCGGCCATGAAGAGCCGGACGAGGTTCGGCGCTGCACCGAGCTTGCCTCCGATCCGGCTCGGCGCCTTCACGTCGTTGGTCGTTCCGATGCTCAGGATCTTCAGTCGGTCACCCGGCCACTGCAGCACACCCACCGCCTCGACCGCCGCGACGCCTATAGGATTATTGGCCCAAACGCCGCCATCGACCAGTTCGATCTCCTCCTTCGTGAGATAGGGGTCGAGGAAGGTCGGCGCCGCGGCGCTCGCCATTGCGGCATCGACCGCCGGCTGGCGGTAGTCGGTCTCGAAGCGTGGGTGATGGGCGGTCTTGTAGAGGTAGACGCGCTCCAGAATCGGATGCCAGGCCGGGATGACGAGGCGGGTATGGCTTTCACCGATCAGGCGACCGCCAATCACCTCGTCCAGCGCCTCCCGAAGGCTGGCGTTGGAGTATTTCGTGCCCATCCAGTGGCGAGCCGACCGCGCCCGCCTCGTGAACCAGTTCGCGACCGGGCCGCGGTGCTGGTCGAAGATGGCGGGACCCTTTTCCTCGTAGAAGCGAAGGATCTCCCCGGCGCTGAGGCCGAGGCTCAGTCCGGCCGCGATGATGGCGCCGGTGCTCGTACCGACGATCAGGTCGAAGTATTGGCCGATGGGCTGGTCGAGATGCTCTTCGAGCTTGGCGAGGAAGGCGGCCGGGAAGACGCCACGGATGCCGCCGCCGTCGAGCGTCAGGATCTTCCGGAATTCGGGACCGTTGATGCCGGGTTCCATCACGCGGCCTCCTTTCCAGAATGAAGGACCTCACTGAGGCCGGGGCTGTTGGCCATGATCTCAGCCTCGATGTCGGGAGAGACATGGACGCCTCCGCCTCGCCACTCTCCGGTTGCCAGCCAGTCTTCAAAGAACCAGAGCCAGAGGATTGCCCAGGGCACGATGGTGCGGCCCAACAGCATGGACGACCGCCACTCGTAGGCGCTAGGCAGGTACAGGCAGAGCCGCGCGGGCTGCTCGGAGTAGAGGTGCGGAATCCTCGCCCCATTCGCGAGCGAGGTCAGATCGGGCTGATCGATGAAGGTGGCCGGCACCCCGTTGACCCGATACGTCAGGCGTAAATCGTACGTGCGCGAGATCGGGGATGGCGAGGCCTGGAAACGCCATGTCAGCGCGCTGCCCGCGATGCCGCCATCGCCCCGAGTAATGGGACTGGCCCTGAGGTTGACGTGCTGCTGGGCGAGCGTGAGGCGCCGCGGACGGAAGGGGGGGCTCATCCGCAGTCCCGCCCGTAGAAGGTGTTGCTCCTGACGGGGACCACGGCCGCGACGGCCGGCGCGGCGGTCAGCCCTACGAGCGGCGCCACCCCCAGCAGACCGGAGCCGCGGGCGCTGGCGATCTCGTTATCCAGCGCGGTGAAGGCGGCGCCGACCGGACGGGGGCCGAACGATTTCTCCATCCGCTTCCGCACCTGATCGGTGCCATCGACGCGCGCGAGGTTCTCCATGTCGGACACCGCCTTGGCGTGCCAGTTGAAGAAGGCCATCGCCTTGTCCGGATCGTCGTTCCAGCGCTCCGCGAAGTTCTCGTCGATGGTGGTCTCGTTCGGGATGTGCCAGCCCGGGGATCCATCCGGCAGCGTCCGGCGGATAAAGTCCGGCATGCCGCGCAGCACGGCGATCATGAGGTCGAACTCGGTGTTGTAGACCCCCGCCTTAACGCAGCGCTCGTAACTCCATGCGATCAGCGTGGTGAGGATGACCGAGATCGGCCAAAGGGCGAGATCCTGCCCCTCGAAGTGGACGTCCCGGTGCCGCTTGGCCACCTGGACGATGTTGCAGAGGATGCTGCGGCCGCTGGAGGCGACGGGGAACGGCTCGATGTCGGCGCGGCTCTGGATCGACCCGTCGAAGGCCTTCGTGAGCTTGATGACCGGCGCCAGCGCAGCGCGGGCCTCGAAAGCCTTGCGGTATCCGCGCGGGTTGCTGCCCTTCCACTCCCGCAGGCTCTTGTCCGGGACGAGCTCGCCCTGGTTGCGGCAGGCGAGGTTCAGGATGGAGGGTGTGATGTCGAGGTGGAACTCGTTCGCGTAAACCAGCCGCCAGCACCGGATCTTTTCCTCCAGCAGCCGGGCGTAAGTCGCGTGCGCCTTGAGGCGGTCGCCGATCACCTTCTTGATGTAGGCGGGCGTCCACGCGGTGGTCCCCGCGGGCATGAACGCGACGAGATCGACGTCGTGTTCGTTCTTGCCGATGGGGCGCACCGACGTCCCGAGGGCAGTGGAGCCCTGCAGGTAGATGGACAGGTCGTGCAGCAGGAAGTGCTCGCCGGCGGCCAGCCACCGGGCGACGCCCTCGTAGCGCTCTTTCGCCTGCTGAAGCCGGCTCTCGGTGATGTCGAGCTCGGCGCACATGCGCACGAGCAGGTTGATAAGGTAGGCCTTGCGGTATGCCAGGCGGTGATCGACGAACATGCGCATCTCCATCGAGATGGGCAGCACGCCAATCTCCATAATTGAAGCCATTTATGGGGGTGCGGCCGAACAGCGTCAAGGGCCCGGCTACCACGGTCCTCGATGGCTTAGGCGATGCGCTGGTAGACGAACTCGACGCCGCCCGTATCGGCGACGCTTTCCCGCCGCAGCAGGAAGCCGCTCGACCAGAGCTGCTTGAGCTTCATGGAGGCGTTAGCCACCGTGACGTGGATGGCGTCCGCAATTTCCGCGGCACGTGCGTGCGACCGTGCCACTACGAAATCGAGGGCGGCCTTCGATCCCGCACTGGGTTCGGAACCGATGAACCGATGGCCCTTCGCGTCGGCGATGACCAGCGGCTGCTCGACACGCCGGGCGGCCGCGTCGACGTTTTCCTCAATGTAGGGTGTGGCGATCTCGAATAGGTAGAACCCCTTCTCACCCTTGTAGCGGCGGGCGAGCTGAACGACTGTCTCGGACGCGAAGGAGTAGTCGACCTGCTTCACGCCCTTGAAGGAGATCGGGAAGATCGTCTGATCGGGATTGCGTTCGACATGCTCGACGAGCTTTGAGAATACCGGTCGACCCATTTCCCGGCCCCAGCCCTCGGACTTGGGCATCATATCGCGAAGCACGATCATCGGAGCACCTGGTTCATGTCCGTCATTTAAGCGGTGATGATGGCGTCAGACAAGAGACAGCTCGAAAGCGATGTGAGTTCCGGCGAGCTTCGGTAACTCCGATGATAGGATGGCGGTGTTTGGAATGTACGCCTCCCCCGAGGGCACCAGCGTCACCGCTTGCGACCTCAGCCGCACATCGAGCGTAGCTCGATATCTGATTGCTTTGGTCGCGCACCCCTTCAGGCCATTTCCATGAGAGGGGTCGTCGAAACGCGACAAGCCATCGCGGAACATCTCCACGAGCAGGTCTACGTCCCGGACGTGGCGATAGCTCGGGTCTCGATCTTCCAAGGGGGGCCGGATGGTTTGCATTAGCCCGCGCCCATTATCAGAGACCACGACACGCGCCTTGTTGGAGGCAGGGTACGATTGGAAGGCTGCATGCCCGGTCGCACCGTCGCCACCGTGCAGGTACACATTCTCGATAAGCTCCGAGAGGATTGTCGTCATCGCATCCTCGAATTGCGGAAAATCGGTCCTGGCCCCGCAGGTCGCGCCAATGGTCTCCTTCAGTTTAGAGATCAGGTCGTGGGCATCCATCCCCGGGCGGATGGCACAGATTTCGACGAGGCCCCGATTGTTGCCTCCGAAGACATACGCGCCGGACACGACAGGACGATCCGGCGACACCTCAACCTCCGGCGTGAGGTGATCGAAAAACCCCATCCGGTCGAGGTACCCCATCGCAAGGCCGTCTTCGAACACGAGCCGGACTGGGATGCCTTCCGCGATAATCTGGTTCGAGTAGGCAAGGAGGCGGACGCAAGCGTCGAGCAGCATCTTGGTCCCGCTCGTCACCTGGAAGGTGACCGGCGCAGGCGAGGCGAAGGGATTTCCCCTCGAACGTACCGCCCTGTCGACATCACTCGCCCTGAGCCAATTCCCCCACAGTCGGATCAACATGCTCGACGGCGCTCTTGGAGACGAATCGGCGATGATGCCTGGGCGGCCGGGATACCGGCCTCTGACCCACGCCACAGCTACAACTAGGCGCTCAACCCAAGGTTCGTTAGGCTTTGGTCGATCACAAGCCCCTTCTCGGCCGCCCACTTACCAGCGGCCTCGCGCTGCCGGCGGAGGCTGTCGCCGCGCATCTGCGCCGGTCGCAGGAAGCGGATGTATGAGTATGCCATGGCCATGACGGCGACCATGTCGACGCCCAAAGGTCAGGGTCAACTTTATGGGGCACAACATGAGGACGTTGTGGTCGCCGGACCGACCATTCCATCTCAAAGGCAGCTGTCGGACTCCAAGCGGCCATTCAGGTGGTCTTGCCCGAAGGTCCGCTGATGGCGCCAAGGCGTCATTCAGAGGCCTTCGAGCATCTGACGCTTAGCGGTTGCAAACTCGGTTTCGCCCAAGTGTCCGCTTGCATGCAGCTGTCCGAGGCGCTCGATCTCTGTGAGCGCAACAGCCATCGACAAACGCCCGCCCGGCGTCGTAGCCGGACCATGCGCCTGTGAGGCCGCCAGCGGCAGAGTTGACTAGTCGGCCACGCGATGACTCGCATCGTCGACATCCGGGCCTATGAGCCTACCAAGGCGAAGCAGAGGGTACACCGCCAAAGCCAGTGCCACGACCCAGCCGACCAAGCTCGCGTTGATCGTCAGGATCAGCCAGCGGTTTGGATCGCGCCGCCGGAAGGCAATAACCAACGGCAGGGCAAAGCCCGTCAGCACGATGAGCCAGACGTAGGCGACGAACAGGACGAGTTGATTTTCGGGGTTCATGCGCCGCTTCGCATCAACGCAATGCTCTCATCAACGTGGCAGGTAGGCAGCGTTACGCGCATCCGCCTTATGGCTTTGGGCGGTTCGGCGTCGGCACGGTTACGACCACGTCGCCCTTCTCTGTCGCTTCGGCATAGAAGGTGATCGCAGTGTCTTCCTGCTGTTTGGAGCCGGCGAAGGTGACGCTGATGCGGGTCACCGCTTTGCAGACCGACCTACGCGGGGTTTGTTCAACCGCAACTAGGTCGCGAATTTCCCACTCGACGTCGGCAACCTGCCGGAACTCGGCATAAAGTTGGTCGAGCGACCGGTGGAGCGCATCAATGACTCTTTGATCGCTGCACCGGATGTCGCGTGAGCAGCCCCCGAGCATCGCTGCGGGAGCGAGCGAGCCTAACATCAGCGCCCGAAACGCAAGACGTCTACGGTGATGACGGGCCACGTCAGTACTCCTCGGCCAACATGATAGTCAGGACGCGCGTCGTCACCGCAGGGTCAGCCGGATCGGGTGAATGCCCGCGCAGTTCGCAGTCGTAGGCGTCGATCTTCCAAAAGCAGCGCCGCCCGCCGACCTCGACCGCGCCGAAGTCGTGCTCGCCGTGGGGATCGTTGTCGCCGTCGAAGCCGTCGAAGCGGCGCACAGCCAATAGGACGGCGATGCGCTCAGCCTCCGGCAGCGTGAGTACACCGGCCGTCTCGACCACACGACCGCCGACGAAGCTCCGACGGAACGCATCATTGAACTGCGCGATGGGCGCGGTACTAGCGGTCTCCCCGAGCCGCGAGCGGTGCCCGGGATGAGGTTGCGTATTCTTGTTCATGTTTTGTTCTGACGCTAGCTGGACGTTCGTCATCGGCTGTTTCACTCCGCTGATGCGCGATGAGCTGCCAAACGGTCGGCCGCGGCAAAGGCGCGCCGCGAGAGTTCGGCGAAACGATGCGCCTCGGCCTCGAAGGCGGCACCCAGCGCCTGCCGCACGCCGGGCCGCTGGGCCTCGGCGGCGCGCAGCACCTCCTCCAGGTCATCACCTTCCAAGCTAGCGACGGCTTCAAGGGCTGATGTTAAGACGGCGTCGGCAGCCGCACAGGGGCGAACTCGCTGCGGTGCCTTAGCGGTAGGCAGCAAGGCCGGTAGGCTCGCGGCGGGTGGAATCTGATCGGCACGGTTGGTCATTTCGTTCTCCTTCGATGCAGCGATGCGGGACGCGGGTGCTCAGCCCTGCGGGTCGGTAGCGGGGTGCAACAGGGCGAGTTCGTCGCGGCGGCGGGTGAACTCGGGCAGCTCGGGCCAATCACGCCACCGTAGGAGGAAGCGGTCGTCGGCGCGGGTGGCAACGACGAGGGTCTCAAACCAGCCCTCGGCATGCCCTTCGGTGGCGAGCACGAGCGAACCCGGCTTGATCGCGTCCCAGCTGCCGGGCACGCGGGCATCGCCAGCTGGCGGCTTGGGTGGTCCTGAAGCGGCCTGAGCGAGCGCGGCGGCGGCTGTACTGCCTGTCGGGGTCACCGGAGCCGTAGGCTTGGGCGCGGGTGACACAGCTGAGGCAGCACTTGCAACTGGCTGCGAGCCGCTCGTGGGCTCACCGAGGAGCCTGACGGTTTTGAGTGGCTGACCCCGACCACCGCTGGTGCTGGTCGACTTAAGCTGCTGATTCGACATGCTATGGCTCCAGAAACGACGAAGGCGGCCCGGAGGCCGCCTTGCGAGGGGAAGATGCTTTGCGCTGAGGCCGCGCTGATCGCGGTGGTGGGGCGCGCCAAGCGGGCGGCCGGGGCAGGAACTGAAGCGGCGTCATCGCAGGTGCTTTCAGTCGCGCAGGGTAAGCGACGAAAGTATCAATATCAGATAATTATCCTAATGTCAAGGCTGCGGCCGTCGTCTAGCTTGTTACCGCATTTGCCGCGTACAAAACGGCATGGCAAAATCTGCGGTTATATTTCAATTTGGACGACACGACTGGATCTAATAGGCGTAACAACACCGAACATTTTGATTGCGTCCTGAGATGCTGACATCAAAGCGTATGCATTTACGGTCGCTGCAGCAGACGAAGGGGCCGCTGAAATTTCTTCCAATGGCGCCAGTTGGTTCGATATCGAAAAGCGGACCTTCCGCTTTGCGCCCATCCCGGTCATACAACCGCATCATCACGATGCCTGAAAGCAGACATGCAAGCTTGGCATCGATTGTTCGGCAGCAGCAACGCTTCGATCAGCACTGCTGTGATGTTAGGCCTTCGGACGTCCACGGTCACCGACGAACGTTGCGCGTCGGTGTGCCATGTATCGCTGTGCTACGTCCTACGTAGCGAGATAGGACGGCTAGCTAGACAACAGGTCTCTGTCCGCGATATGCGCCCGCGGTCTGTTTGTCGTCAACGTTGATCCAGGTGGCTCCTGCCGATCCGGAAGAACTCTCGGCCTGAGCTCACACAGGATACAGCCGATACGCGCGGCACCTTGGTCCTCACCGTTCTCAACACGAGATGTCAATTCGGGCAGAAGACCCGAGCATTATCTGCAGGGTCGTGGTTCTCACGCCCTCACGGTTCTGTTGAGAGGGGCACTCCCACCTGGTACCAACCCCTCGACGAAGGGCCGGTAGTCGGCATTGGTCTTGATGACGGCGTGCACCACGCGCGCCATCGCGGCGGTGATCGCGGTCCACGCCTTGCGCCGCAGGTCGGCATCGTGCCAATCGCGGGCGATGTAGCGCTCGAACTTGTCGCGGAAGCCGTTCTCCCGCTGCCGGATGGCCACCTGACCAGCCAACCAAAGCGTACACCGGAGCCGAGTGTTGCTATACTTTGACAGTTTGGTCTGGCCGCGGAGGGTGCCGGATTGCTGGGTGGCCAGATCGAGGCCATAGAACTTCAGGAACTGGCGGTGATGACGGCCTCCTTGCTCAACGCGGTGATGGTGGCGGGCGTGGGGAAGCGATCGAGGAAGGCGAAGAACCAGTTCGGCCGACTGCTGTGGCGGAAGTGGTCCATCTCCGGGGAGTACAGCGGCAGGTAGTGGGTTAGGATGCGATGCAGCACCTCGGTCCTGGCCCGCAAGACGGCGTCGTGCGTCGTGGACTGTTCCTGCACGTCGTTGATGCCGGCGGCGAGCGGGTCGTGGCAGACCTGCGAGGCGTCGATGCGAATTATGTGCAGCATGACTTGGGCGGCCTTCCGGTCGTTCTTGTCCCCACCCGTTGTGCAAGGCCTCGCGGGTGCGGGCGAGCCGTACGGACGAGATCAGGCGCACAGTAAAGCCAGCCTACAGCAGGCGACAGGCGATCGGGCGGTGATAATTGCAGGTAGCCTCGAAGCCGCAGGTCACCGGCTGACCTAGGTCCGACAGCAGCGCGATCAGACGGTCGTGCTCGGCGCGGATGTTCAGGACGCTCAGCCGGCGACAGCGACGGGAGCCTGGTATCTCGACGAGGACCTCGTTGCGGGCCTTGGCGCCGTCGATGGCTACGAGAACGCCGGCCGGCGGCGTAAGCTGTGGTCTGGTCATGGTCGATCCGTCTCCGGAATGAGGCTTCGAACACCGTCACTCTAGAGATCTGTCGATCGGCCAGGACCGCCCAGGGCGGCGCGCTGCGCTCAGCATGGCTTCGCGCGCCGCCCGGGAACCGTCGAGCCATCTTCCCGATGGTTACCAACACCGACCTCGGGGGCAACCGCGACACCTTGATCGCCACCGCCAGCACGATCAGCCACGGCTCCGTGGTGGCGGCCGGGGACCACTTCACCGTGCTGGCCGGCGGCGCGCTCTCGGTGCTCGGCTCCACTGGCACAGCCAGCAGCCAGAAGGTCGGGCAGCGTTCCGATGTCCAGGGGTGAATCCCGGTCGCAAGCGGGTGGAAACCGCCGTCGCCACGCGGGCCATGCGGCTTCAGGGCTCGCGCTCCGCATATCGACCCTCCCGAACCCGGCACTTGGGAGCGGGTTCCCCAAGACGTGTGAGTTGCGGGATACCCCTGTCAACGCAGATGGATCATGGGGCCGCGGCGGACATCATGGCCCCGGCGGCCAGGTCGCGCTGTCCGGCCGTTCGGAACATTCGTCCCTGATGCCCCCCTCGCCCCCGCCGACGCCCGCGAGGGCGCCGTGCATCCGACGCACCGGCCGGGCAGCGTCACGCAGGGACCCAAACCCACTTTGTCGAATTCCCGCACCGGGAGATGGCGACCGATTGACCCTCGGTCGTTTCCATTTCGGGTAGCACGGCTTGAATTATCTACACTTCTGATTGTATTACACGCGTGGCGCCTAAGGAGGGGGAGCGGAGCATCGTATTATCGCCCATAGCGAATGATCTTGCCCTCCAGGCCGCCGGCTTGGTCGGCACATGGAGCACGGACGTTCCAACGCAACTCTCGGTCCTCGACGATGGCGCGGCCGCGCTGCTGGCAGGGGATGCGGGTCTCGCCGGCCAGCCCCTACCGTCGGGAATTGCACTCCGGAGCACGCAACCGGATGACCGCGATTGGGTATTCATGCACATCCGCCGGATGCGCAGTACGGGCGGCCCGTTCGCCGCTGAATTCCGCGTCGAGACCGCGACCAAGGATGTGCGCTGGGTGCTCACGCTCGGCAGTCTCGCGCCCGAGCGGGACGGCACGATGCGGGGCCGCGGCTGCTACATCGACACGACCGGCACCCTTCGAAAGATACTCCAGCAAAGCCGGCGCAGCGGCACGACCGGGCGGACGGACGGACCTAGATCGCGATGACCCGCTGATCATCGCAAGCGATCGCTCCATCGAAGCACACGCAGAAATCGTTCGCACCAACAACAACGCACTTCGACAGGCCTCCGAAATGGTGCTCTGGCTGCTCGGCCGCGGGATTGCGCAGCGTACACACCTGTGACCGGTTCAACGGCCGTGATGCGTTCGATCCTCACGAATCAGCAGGGGCATCCTCCGACCAGGGCCAGGGATCGCACAGCACCGCCCTATCGTTCCGTCACGCATGCTTTAAACTGAAGCGCGATGCGAATTCCCTGGGCGCCATGGCGTGCCCGAACAGGTAACCTTGCGCTTCCTCGCACCCTTTCGACAGCAGGCGTCGACGCTGTTCCTCCGTCTCCACGCCTTCAGCAATCACTTTCAGACCGAAGCTCCGGCCGAGCAGCAGGATTGCTTTTACGATCGCCGCATCCTGTCGATCGTTGCAGAAATTCTTGATGAATGTTTGATCGATCTTCAAGCGATCGATCGGAAAATTCTTTAGCAGACTGAGCGACGCGTACCCGGTACCATAATCGTCGAACGCTATGCTTACGCCCATAGTCCGAAGCTGAAGCAGATTCTCCATCACGATCTCGTCATGGCGGAGGATCGTATTCTCTGTGATCTCCAGTTCTAGGCTCGAAGCCGACAGGCCCGTCATCTGTAGGCTCTGCTGAACCGCGCGGGCCAGATCGTCCCGCATGAACTGCGCGGCGAACAGATTCACGCCAACCCGAAACCCGGAGCCGCAGTCTTTCGACCATTTCGCCGCCTGAGCACAGGCGGTCAGGAGGACCCACTCGCCGATCTCGGCGGCGTACTGACCCTTTTCGAGCGTCGCCAGAAACGTCGCCGGCCCCATCAATCCACGTTGCGGATGTCGCCAGCGGATCAGCGCTTCGGCGCCGACCAGCGAACCGTCGGAGAGCCGCACTTGCGGTTGATAATAGAGCTCGAATTCATCGCGCTCCACGGCGCGGCGCAAGTCCTCGCGATAGGTCCGCTCGCGATGAGCCGCCTCGCGGATATCCGGCGAGAACAGGCGGCAGCGCCCGCGTCCCTCGCATTTTGCCCGGTCCAAGGCCGCATCGGCACAGGCTAGCAGATCCGTCGCCCCGTCGCCGTGGCTCGCGCTGAGCACCAAGCCGATGCTGGCGCTGAGACGCAGCGAAACGCCCTCAATATCGAACGGTTCCGCCAGCGTCTGCCGGATGGCTTCGGCCATCGAAAGCGCCGCCGGCGGATCGCTCACGCCCCGCAGGATCACCGCGAACTCGTCGCCGCCCACCCGGGCCGCGATCCCCTTCGATCCGATGCAGAATCGCAGCCGCTCGGCCGTAAGCCGAAGGACGGTGTCGCCGGCAGCGTGACCGTGGTCCTCGTTCACGTCCTTGAAGGCATCCAGATTCAGGATGAGGACCGCAACGGGTTGGCTTGCCGCATAATCGGACGCGAGGATGCCGCGCAGGACATCGCGATTGAGGAGGCCGGTCAGCGTGTCGTGACGCGACAGATTGAACAGGCGCTCCTCGAACGCGCGTCGCTCGCTTACGTCACGCAGGATGGCGCCGAAGGCTGTCTTCCCGCCCTCGAGCCACGTCGAGAGCGACAGCTCGACTGGGAATTCCGCGCCATCCCGATGCCGCCCCGGCAGTTCGACCGTGCGCCCGACTAAATTCCGTGCGGCGCGCGTCCCGAACCGACGAAAGCCGCTCCGCTTCTCGTAGGACTCGCCCTCCGCGACGAGGAGATTGATCGGTTGCCCAAGCGCCTCCGACGCGGGGTAGCCAAACATCCGTTCCGCGGCCTCATTCCAGAACGTGATGCGACCGCGCTCGTTAGCGCAGATGATGCCGTCGGGTGACGTGCCGGCGATGTGATCGAAGCGGGACCGGGTCGCGTCGCGTTCCACCTCGATCAAACGCAACGCCATCCAATCCATGGCGAGACGCGCGAGATGTCGGAGCGTTCGGCGTCCCGCCTCCGAGAAGTCAATGCGTGGTTCCGTATCGAGGAGACAGAGCGTGACGCGCGTCGTGCTGTCCGGCATGCGCAGCCGCGCCCCAGCGTAGAAGCGTATGCCCGGCGCCTGGGTGGCGAGGATATAGCCGCCGAGGCGGGAATCGACGGACGTATCGGGAATGACCAGCAGATCGTCCTTCTGGATGGTGATGGCAACGGTCGCCAGGTCATCGGAGCCGTCGCACGCGTCCAACCCGACCGATGCGTGAAGGACCTGCTTTCCCACGGCCGTGAAACCCGCGACGGCGATCGGGATGTCGAGCAGATGCTGAGCCAGCTCGAGGATATGTATCAACAGTGGATCCGCCGTATGGGCGGAGCGTATGCTGGAGTGGGAGATTTTGACGGCTGGCGACCGCTGATGAGACATCGTGTCTATCCGGTGGATCGTGACGATGACGAAGATCGACTATCCATCAGAGCTTTTCATCCAATGGTTCGATCTCGTGCAATATATTCAGCCGGACCAATACGCTGCTGCACTGGCCCGAGCCTTTCATTAATCGCCGGTCAGGCGTATTGCTTGATCCGGGGATTCTCGAACCAGCCTGAGCTTAATCGCCTGATGTCGGCGTCGACCATCTCGGTGATCAGCGCTTCCAGGCTGGTCTGTGCCTCCCAGCCGAAGGTCGCCTTCGCTTTGCCCGGGTTGCCCAGAAGGACCTCCACCTCCGCCGGCCGGAACAGGGCCGGGTCGATGATGAGGTGATCGTCGATGTTCAAGCCGACATGCTTGAACGCGATCGCGCACATGTCCCGCACCGTCGTGGTCCGCCCCGTGGCGATCACGTAGTCATCCGGCTGATCCTGCTGCAGCATCAGCCACATCGCCTCGACGTAGTCCCTAGCATGGCCCCAGTCGCGCTTGGCGTCGATGTTGCCCAAACGCAGTTCCTTCTGCTTGCCAAGCTTGATCCGCGCCACCGCGTCCGTGACCTTGCGGGTGACGAACTCGACGCCGCGCAGTGGGCTCTCGTGATTGAACAGGATGCCGTTCGAGGCATGCAGCCCGAAGCTCTCCCGGTAATTGATCGTCATCCAGTGGGCGTAGAGCTTGGCCACGCCGTAGGGCGAGCGCGGGTAGAACGGCGTCGTCTCGCTCTGTCGCTCCTCCTGGATCAGGCCGAACATCTCCGAGGTCGAGGCCTGGTAGTAGCGCGCGTTCGGAGCGACCGAGCGCAGGCATTCCAGCATGTGCGCGGCGCCCAAGCCCGTCACCTGCCCGGTGAGCAGCGGCTGCTGCCAGGACGAGGTCACGAAGGACTGGGCGGCCAGGTTGTAGATCTCGTCGGGCTTGGCAGTCTGAACGATCCGCAACAGGGCGGACTGATCGAGCAGGTTGCCGTCGACCAGCTCCACATCGTCGAGGATGCCCAGCCACTTGAGCCGGTGATCGAACACGCCGGCATGGCTGGACCGGCGCACGATGCCGGTGACCGCGTAGCCCTTCTGCAGCAGGAACTGCGCCAGATACGCCCCGTCCTGGCCCGTCACACCCGTGATCAGCGCGCGCTTGGTCATGCCTTCCTGTCCCCATTCCCTTCCACTACCGCTCGATCTGGACCCGAACGCCGCGTGGCGCGCGTGATACCGTCAGTGAATCCGGCGGGGTCCGCATCCGCGCAGGGTGCACCCAGGGCGGCCGGGGATGCGGGCCCGACAGATAGCGTCCCCGTACCGCCCGGGCGCACAGATGCAGGCCGGTCGCGGTTATTGACCGAAGTTCAGCGCGCGAATGCGGTCGAACGACCGTTTGGACCGCGTCACGCGTCGAAGTGTCGAGGCCGGCACGGGTGTCAACGTCATCCGCATGATCCGGCAACCCAGAGCCCGCTCGTCGGCAACGCCCGTCCGCGTCTGGGGCTGAAACAGTTTCTGTACTTCGATATACACCTCGAAGACGTCTCTCTGCGTCAGCTCGGCATGACGGATAGTGAACGTGACAGTCTGCCTTCGCCCCTTGAAGCTGCATCGTCTCGAAAAATGCTGGTCGGTCGCCGAATAGATGCTGAGCGTATTGCTCAGGCCTCTTCGACTCATCACCTCGACCTCGACGGTGACGTTGACCGAGGCGCCCGCGTAGGGGTTCGGTATCCGCAGCGTCGCGATCCGAGATTTGCTCCACGTGCCCTGCACCTCGAATGTGTGCCAGCCTTCGTGCAGCATCGGTTTCAGCAGCAACCCCTCCACCGTGACGGCTTTCGGGCTCCGCGGGCCGGGTACGGTCGGCGTGCGCAGGCCCGCCGCCAGCTGTGGGACCGTCCGGACCTTGACCGCCAGCGTCCTGATCCAGCGCGCCACCTCCGCCGTGCTGCGTGACCAGAGAAGCTGTTCGAGGGCCTCGGTCTGCGCATCCGTCCAGACGGCCTCATCGTCCGGGGCCCGCAGCTGCTGCTTCAGCAAGGCGCGGAACTCGTGCGGATCGTCGCTGATCCGCACGTTCGGGAAGTCGATAAAGGCCTCGTAACCGCGAAACGCGCATGTCGTGGCCACGATCGGCTTCCGGCTGAACAGTGCCTCGGCGGTCTTCAAATTGGTCCCGCCCCCCGAGACGATCGGGAGAAGAACGACCTTCGACAGTCCGAGCAACGTTGCGAGGCCGCCCGGATCCTGCTGGCGGAGAAGATCGACGCGCGGCAAGATCAGGCTGCGATTCTTCCGGAAGGCCGGTCGCTCTTGAAGAAGATCACAGACGCCCCCCAGAACGACGATCTTCTCGTCGGGCGCGAGATAGCTCATGTCCCATCCGAGCATCGCCTCGAAACCCTGCGCGTTGGGCGGATGAGCCGATCCGACGAACAGGGCCGTCGTAGTATGGCGATAGACGGCCTTCCAGTAATCCAGGCCCCCCGGAGCAGCCGGAGGCGATACGCCGTTCGGTGCCAGAAGTGCCGGCTTCTTGTAACGATGGAACGTCTTCGCGTCGGTTGGACAGACGGAAACAATCCCGTCCGCCGCACGGCAGAGATCATCCTCCAACGCCTTGACGTCCGCAGCGAGTTTCGCCCGCGCCGCCGCATCCCAGTCCAGTTCCGCGGTCGCGACGAGCTCAGCCTCGACGTTCTGCGAGCCGTACACGATGACGCTGTGCGGACGCCGGCTCCGCGCCACGTACGCCTTGACCAGGGGCCAGAGCCAGGGTTGCTCGAGCCAAAGGACATCCGGATCGAAGGCGTCGAGGCCGCTTTCGACGACGTGATAGCGGTCGGGATGACGATCGAAGACCGTGCAGGCGTGAACATCGGCGCGCATCTGATTCCGACGCAGATCGCCCTGTGTCGCAGCATCAAGTGCGATGGAGATCTCGTTACTTGTGAGATCGTCTTCGTGTCCCGTGTGCACGGCGACATGACAGATCGCAAGGCCGTCGCGGATCAAGGTTTCGTGGAGCGCCCGGAGCCGGATCTGCCCGCCGTGCCGCGCCGTCACCGCCCGATAGGTCGCAAACGTGGCGATTCTCATGCCCGACCGACCATGCGGTTGGAGATCATCGTGAGATCGGCGATGAACGCGCGGATCGCCTCGTCCCAGGTCACGGTCCTGTAGCTGGACCCGATCGTCTCGCGTGCCTCCGCGACGAGGTGCGGCTGTGTGAGGTACGCTTCGATAGCCGTTTTCCAGCCCACGAAGTCGTACGGGTCGATGAGTTGGCAAAACGTATCCGCCGCCTCCGGCATCGACGACGAGGCGGACGCAATGCAGGGCGTGCCGCGCGCCAGACTTTCCGCGATCGGAAGCCCCCACCCTTCGTGGAGCGATGGATAGACCGTAAAATACGCGTTCGAATACATCCAGTTTAATTCTTCGTCTGTCACGGACTCGAGAATGGCAATCTTGTCCGGGTAGAGCGCGAGGCAAGCTTCGGCATTGGCGATAAAATTTTCAGTGTTCCAACCCTTGTTTCCGACCAGTACAAGCTTCGGCAACTTGTCACCAAGTGTTTTCGATAGTAATCGCCAAATGTCGAACAGCATACGATGATTTTTGCGCGGCTCGATGGTGCTCACGTAAAGGACGAACCGGCCGGGCTGGAGGCCTCCGAAACCGCGATCCGGCGTGGCTTGCTGCGGGATGTCACAGCCGAGCCGGATTCGCCGAACGGGCGGGATGCGCGCCGCCTTGAGGGTCTTCGCGTATTCGACGAAGGCGGTCTTCGTGCTCTCGGAAATGGCATAGACCACATCTGCCGTCCAGACCGTATCCATGATGAACCGTGGGAACAGGACGTCCATGCCTGGTGCGCAATATTCCGGCATTTCGATAGGTATCAGGTCGTATATCAGCTGAATAACCTTGAAGCTCAAGGATTTTTTCGCCCGATAGACGACGTTGAGAAATTCTATATCCCATTGGAGGCCCGCACTCACGAGAATGTCGTTATCTCGGAAGAGGAACAGCGCATTGTAGTTTGGCAAAGCCGATCTTTTTCGGGTGTATATCCGGATTTCTGGCAGTAAATCTGCCCATTGCTGCTCGGTCAGGACACGAAATTCGAGATTATCGCGATCATAATAGACGAGCTCGACATCATGCCCGCTGGTGACTAAGTGCTTAGCGATCTCGCGCTCGGTCCGAACGATCCCGACGGCGTTGCGGCCGATCCAACGCATCGCGGTAGAGACGTCCATGACGAGACGCAGGCCGGGGGCACTCGGGGCTGCGAAGTAATCTTTGATGCGATGAAAGGCGCGGTCCGGGGTGAAGTCGGCGCCCCGAGGCGTCCGGAAGAGATTCGGCATCATGGCAGGGCGCTCCGGTGGCGTTGACTGCGACGCAGAGATTGCGCGTCGTGCGGCGGGCTCGTTCTAATCTTCAGCGATGACGGTGCCGGCGATCGCCTCACATCCGACAGGCGACAATGGTGGCCCGGGATCACCCCTGCCAGCTGTGCTCGCCGCATCCACGGACAGCGTAGAAAATTCGCGCTCTTCTATATGATTGATCGTAAAAATATAGATCTCAAGTACGTTCCTGTAATTTTCTACAGTATAATACCAGAAGATATAGGTGCAATCCGGATGCTCCGGGTCATCCTTGAATTGGGCGATGGGTTCGTGGCCGGCGATGAGATCCGTGTTGATCACGATCCGCCTTGCGGCGACCTTGGCGATGGCGCCGATAGCACGGATCGGATCGCCGAGTTGCTCCAGGATGGCGCCCAGGATCACGACGTCGAATTGTCCGATCGCGCGGGGCAGATCGTAGACATAACCATAGACTGCCCGGGCCTGCGATTCCCGGTCCTGATGGGTGAACCAGTGGGCGTTCTTCCGGCTTTCGAACGCCCGGGTCTGGATCTGCGTCCAGGCCGCGTGATCCGTGACGTAGAGACTTCGGTGGAAGGGAAGCAGATGTTGGTGTGCCGCCGTGTCCAGATCGAACGAGACGGCCTCGCGGGCGCCGGCCTCCTCGGCGGAAAAGCTTAGGAAGTTCAGGGCGGTGCCGACATCAAGCACGCGGGCGCGCCGCAGATCCACGTGACCGATATGATCGGCGTAGCAGCCGCGCAGGTCCCATTGCTCATAGGCCGTCGAGCCGTCCGAGAGGTCGGCGGTGTGATAGAAGAAGCACGCATCCTTCGATAGGTTCCTGCGCGGCGGAACCCAGATCGGGCTGGTTGGATCTGTACTCATGATCTAAAGATCCAGTCTTGGGCGCGGAGGCGATAGGCTCCGCGAAGCTGTCGCGGCGTTGCTTCGGCCGCTTCGTGCCCCGACAGCGTGGCGACGATCTCGCCGGTGAAATGCATGTCGCCCACAGCCGGTCGGCGCCCCCGGATCAGGGCCTGGTGGAAGATCGGGAGCATCGCGGGGCCTGCCTCACCGGCGGAGGGATCGACGGGGCTTGCCCAGGTCGGCCGAGACGCGGTCGCGAGCACGACCTCGGGCGGCGCCCCCTCTACGTCCTGGGAGCGGCGCCCCGCCTGGAAATGCAGGGCCAGAAACGCGTCCAGGCTCATCGCCCCGAGCGGCTGGGTTTCGCAGCGCCACGACGTATCGGTGAACGCGAGATCCGTCTCGGCCGCGATCCGCGGCAGGATCGGCGTGCGCTCTTCGGGCTGCATTTCAGGCATGTCCGGAGACCAAGAGGGAATCAGCCGGCGACCGAGCAACGCCTCGATCTGTTCGACGACGCAGCGGTAGAGTTCGGCCGTCGGATGGTCGGGGGTCAGGAACAGCCTTCGCCGCCTAAAATTCTCGCTGATGAACCCGGACACGCGCACGTGGCAGTCCGTCTCGATCTCCTGCGCCGCTAGACGCTGTGTGGTGACGTCAAACAGATGCCGGATCGTCTGCGCGCTTGGAAACTCGTGGATGGCCGTGCGTGCGAAGGATCGTTCATCCTCGAAGTCGCGGCTCAACGCGACGAGGTCGGGGAAATGCCAGCCGTAGTGTCCCCAGAACTGACCCTTGTCCGCGCTCATGGCGTAGCCGTGCCACTCCAGCCAAGGAAAGCGGATCGCCTGGATCCCGCCGGAGGCACACGCCTCATCGAGATGACTTGTGTTGTAGATCCCCTTGTTCTGGATCGGAGAGTAGATCACGGCGTCGTAATCCTTCAAAATCTCGTAGTTGAAGGGTTGACTCGACGCGATTAACTCGTAGTTGATGAGAATATCAACGTGGATCCGATGGGAATATCCCAGCTCATTAATCATACGACCCAAGATTCGCGCATGGCACCCACCGTATATCAGCAATTTCATAGGGTGTTCCGTGGTTTTAGCGCTGCATATAAACAACGAGTTATATAAATTATTTTCTTTCAGATACTAATGACGTGCTTTAGCATGAATCCGAGCGGCCTCAGATCGTCCGATAAGTTCAGATCTGCCGGCGAGGAGCAGTCTGTGCTGTCAATCGCGATATGAAGGACCCGGTCGACTGAAAGGTCGTTCGCGGGCGACAGGCTGAGTTCGAAGTGAACAGTGCCTCCGGTCTGCGATCGTACTCCCTCGAGGAGGCCGGACCGCGTCTGGGCCGAGACCGCCACCTGCGTCTGGTCACTGAGGATCTCGCCGGCCAGCACGATCCGGTGCACGGCGCGATCGGGTGCGAGACGGAGCAGCGCGATGTGAGGCTTACTCCAGACGTGGTCGCCTTGGATGTCGTAGAACCCCTCGAGTTGGACGAAGCGGTCCTGATCGCGGGCGCCGATTCGGATCGACCGCCCGACGGGCAGGGGATCGAGCGAGAAATCCACCTCGGAGGGCTCCCCCTGCCGCAGCCGCCAGACAAGGAACTGCCGGTCCTCCGGCGTTACCCGCAGGTCGCTCGGCTCCGACCGTGCCAGGACGCTGGCTAGGCGGATGCGGCGCAGACCGGATGGCACGGAGGTGCGCGCACGTTTCCAGGCGTCCGGGTGTCGTGCCCCGAAACAGGTGCCTGCGATCACGTCGATGAGGGTCTCCTCCCCGAGGGCGGCCACGACATCCCAGAAGGCCACATCCCGCGTGGGCACGATCTCCGGCAACAGGGCGGCGGCCTCGTCGTCGCCGGCGGACGCGATCGCGTTCACCGCGTGCAGGATGCGCGCCTTGCCGACCGCATCCCGACCGTCTCCGAAGAAGGCCCGCAGGGTGGCGGTAAGGCGGAGGTCTGTGCTGCGGCGCAGTCGGGCGGCCTGCACAAAATCGACGATCTGCTCGGGGCCGAGGTCGGTAAGGATAGTGGGATCATCCGCGAGAATGCCCATCTCCAGGCGGCTCATTGTCCCTCGGGCGACCGCCAAGGCCTCCCGCCACGCGGCGTCGTGCTCGCATTCGGCCGCGCCCGGACGCGCCGCATCGAGCGATTGGATGGCGACGGCATCGGAGCGTCGACGCAGCAGGTCCTTCTGGCGGGAGACGAAGGTCAGAAGCTGCGCCGCGTAGCCGCGCGAATCAAGGCGCATTGCGTGGGCGCGGCCGCGGGAACCGATGGCCGCCAGCGTCGCCCGGTCGCCGAGCAGCCGGTGCATCGCGTCCGCAACCGCATCCGCGTCGCGCCGTCCGACGACCTTAATGACGGCGTCATCGGGAACCTCGGCATAACAACCCGAATCGAACACCACGACCGGCTTGCCGGTTATGAGCTGCTCGATCAAGGAGACGGACGCCCCCTCGGTGTTGGGAAAACGCAAGTTGATGAACGCGTCGGCCTGCGCGCTAAGATCCGCCAGATCTTCGTCTTCGAGATCGAGGGCGAAGCGGACGCAAGTCCCGAGCGCGTGCTCGGCCACAAGGCCGCGTAGCCGCTCGAGATAGGCCGCGTTGCTTGAGAAGCCCGAGACGACGTAGACGAGCCCTTCGCGGAGGCGGGGCGACTCGGCCATGGCCAGGAGCACGTCGTGAATGCATTTCTGCGGCTGCACATGACCGAAGGACACCACGACGCCGCGTCGCCCGATGCGTCCGGTATCGGCATCCGCGACCCGCACCGGCCGCTGATCGTACGGCATGCCGAGGCGTAGAATGGGACCGTCGAAGGACGGCTTTGCCTGGTCTTCCGCATAGCGTGAATGGACGACGAGCGCCGAGCCGAGCTGGAACAGCGGCGCACCGAGGGGCATGTCGGCGCAGAAATCCGAGTCCCACACGGCGTAGTGCAGGCCCGTCAGACGCGTGATGTTCGACTCGCGCACGCGGCGCAGACCCTCCGGCGAGCCATATCGGGCCGCAAGGGCTATGTAATCGGCAAAATCGCTGCCGCCTTCCTGGGCCATTTTAGCTAGGACGTGCTGATACACGTAGTCATGGCAGATAACGATCCCGGGATAATTTCGGAGAACAGAAATAATCGCTCCGTGATGCTCGTCGTTATTGCCGATATTGTACAGCAAGATGTCGAACATTTCATAGATCCGACTCTTAAAGTCGATCGTGTTAATGTTGAGAATCCGGTGTCGACTGCTGTACATACCAGCCGTCACGGGCGCGAAGATCGTTACGTCGAGCGTCCGACCGTCAAACGAGTCGGGAAGCGCGTCGGTGACGGCTTTGCTGAAGGTCCCAACGCCGGTCCTATTGTTGAATGGGGTCAGCCAGCCCATCCGGAACGTCATGCCGCCAGATCCCTAGCCAGATCGTCCCAAGTTCGAGCGGACGGTGCCGCGGACGCACGGCCATGGGCCACAAGCTGCCGGTACAAGTTGGGTGTACTGAGCAAAAGCGCAATGAAATCGCAGGCCTGATTGTAGGACCGGCACAGCATAACGTTGTGATTGTCTCGAACGTCCTGCAGTATCGTCTGAAGACAATCGTCGTCCCTGCCGTCAAAACATAGCACCGGCACGCGGCTCTGCCAGCTATCCACGATCCGGATGCGTTCGTTGCTGCGACAGGGGACGCCGATATGGATGTGGATGCTCGATGCCTGCTCACTGACCTCGTCATCGCCGAGATATCGGACGCGGTTGTGGACCGGTCCCGTCAGGCCGAACGCGTCGATGGCGAAGTCGGTGCATTCGAGGAATCGGCACAGGACCGATCGCGCCAAGCGATCGTCGCTCGCATGGTTGATCATCGTCAGCCGCGATCGATCCGCCGGAGCCGGACCGACCAGATCGACGGGCGGCAGTTCATAGCAGGCGGCCTTGTTCCGGGATAGAAAGACCGATGCCTTCCGGGCGCGGGGGCCAAGGAAGCTGATGCGGGTCGATGCTTGGTCCGACCCGACGCAACCGACCATCTGGGCCACCGCGGGATCCTCCGACAGCGGCGCCCGGCTCGGGTTCAGATAGAAGACGCTGGTCGATACGACATCCAGAAAATGTCGATGCGCCGTCATTCCCAACGCCACTATACTGTGAGAACTTATGTATGTCGTTCCCTTGCGGGGCGTCGACAGCGGAAAGGGATCATAATCCGCTTGAAAATCCCGCCCTTCAGCGCGCGCCAGTCTTTCGAGAGCGGATTCGATGTTGCGGTAGACGGCGTTCGATTTCGACAGACCATCTCCGGGGTCACTGCGAAACAGAATGGCCTTTGACATATCGTAGATCTCTTGCCGGCTGCGGTGCACATCGCACCCATGAGACAATTCACACTCGAGCCCGTGCGATCAGCGATTTAAACCATGTGCTAATTACAACCGCAAGTAGAAATTTGGGGTTGCAGGCTTCGCCGCCGCCCAATCGCCGGCGTCTGGCCTGCTCCCTGAAAAGTGGTCCTCCCTAAGGTATGACTTAGCGCCATGTGGAGGATGTTTAGAGGCGTCGGAAGAAGCATACGGCTGAAGAGATCGTCGCCAAGCTGCGCCAAGTTGATGTCTTGGTCTCGCAAGGGCGCAAGGTCTCTGATGCAATTTGATCCATCGAGGTGGCGGAGGTTACGTACTATCGTTGGCGATCCGAGTACGGCGGCTTGAAGGGAGATCAGGTCAAGCAACTGAAGTCTCTGGACACTGAGAACCAGCGCCTCCGCCGAGCGATCTCCGACCTGACCCTGGAGAAGCTCATCCTGAAGGAGGCGGCTTCGGGAAACTTCTGAGCCCGGCTCGCCGCCGGGCTTGTGTCGACTACGTCGTGGCCGAGCCTGGCGTGTCGGAACGGTTCGCTTGCCGCGTTCTGGGGCAGCACCGCTCGACACAGCGCAAGTGCGCCGTGGTGGCCGTGGACGAGGCCGCTCTGACGGCTGCCATCGTCGCCTTGGCTCTCCAGTATGGGCGCTACGGCTACCGTCGGATAACGGCGATGCTGCATCGGGATGGCTGGACGGTCAACTTGAAGCGGGTCGAACGCATCTGGCGGCGGGAGGGGCTCAAGGTTCCAGCCCGACAGCCGAAGCGAGCCCGCCTCTGGCTTAACGACGGTTCGTGTGTGCGCCTGCGGCCGGAGCGGCCTGATTACGTCTGGCCCTACGACCTCGTCGAGCACCGGACGCATAACGGTCGCCAGTACCGGATGCTGAATGTCCGCGACGAGTTCACCCGTGAGTGCCTGGCCATCCGCGTATCTCGTAAGCTGAAGGCGCACGATGTGATGGATATCCTCTCGGATCTATTCAGCCTGCGCGGCGTGCCAGGCCATATCCGCTCGGACAATGGACTTGAGTTCATCGCGCGATCTGTCCGGGACTGGATCGCGGCAGTCAGCTCAGAGACCGCCTACATCGAGCCAGGCAGTCCGTGGGAGAACGGGTATTGCCAGAGCTTCAACGCGAAGCTGCGCGATGAACTGCTTAACGGCGAGGTGTTCGACACCCTTAAGGAAGCCAGCGTCGTGATCAAGCAATGGCGGACGCACTACAACAGCATCCGACCGCACTCGTCACTTGGCTACTGCCCGCCTGCGCCAGAGTTCGTCATCTGGCCCACCGAACCGAGCGGCTCAGTACCGTCCGCTCGCCTTACCATCGTCACGCGACCGTCGATGCACTAACTTCGAACATGAGCCACCAGATGGGGGCAGGCCACGTCAACGCCCTAAACGCCGCTCCGTCGCAATGTCCGCGGGAACGGCTCATAGTCGCGCAGCACCGGACTATTTTTCGCGTGTCAGGCTCACCTACTAGTATTGATAGACTCGACTCTGACCGCGGACGTACCGAATAATCTGCCCGGGCGCCGACGGAACAGTAAGGTAAAGCCGTTCGATCCAATTCTAAATCTACGATGAGTCCAAATACATCCCCGCGACTCTGCTTAATGGCCACGGCATCAACGTCTGTGAGTGTACCCTTTATCTGGCAGGTCACCATCCTCGCAGCGCATCATACCCTGAACAGCGCCATAGAATTCTATTGCACGGTGCTTCTCTAGGGAGTTTATCAGTGTCGCAAAAAAAGGATAAGGTATGTCCGCTTTGAACCCTTGGCTGCCCTAAGCGAAGGGTTCTAAAACGGCCATATCTGCTCCCGACGGTAGGCCCGTCTTAATGGCTGGGTTGGGCGGATATCCGACGGTTTGCTTTTGAGTGACAAACGCAGCGAACCGACTCCGCGCGATATGGAAGCATCAGATGGCGAGGCTCCGGCTCTGGTCGATCGCTGCAATCAATGTCCGGTCTCGGACTCACTGGCCGCTAAAGCACGGCCGATGGCGAACAGAAGCACATCGGTGGCGGCGCGCACATCCGCGGGGGCGTCTGCAGTCAACATCCGTTTCAACTCCATGGCGAGATCTGCCGCCCGATCCAGAATATCGGGCGTCGCAGCCAAGCTGCTGGTGACGACGTAGCGCTCGCCACCATCACCACGCAGTTCGGTGATGTCGATGATGATCCCACGCGAGCGTACTGGCTGCTCCGTCGCATCGTGGTAGGTTCGTCCACGGCTCAGCAACCAACGCACGTGGCCGTCGGCATCGATGACGCGATACTCGGCCAGGACAAGGCCGCCCGCCCGCACCGCTGTCTGCACATGCTCAATCAACCAAGAGTGGTCGGCGGGATGGACGGCCGCGACGGCGTCTACTCCGTCTAGTTCCTGTTCGGCCAGCGACGCATCGCCAGTGAGAAGCCGGGCGGCCCCCCCGTCGTATACCATCGTGCGACGCACGATGTCCCAGTCCCAGGTGCCGACAACGCACGAGGCGTTCAGTGCGGCACGCAGGCGATCGAGCGGCTCGGTGAACCCGTCGATCGCATTGACCCGCGTCGTCGATCGCTGTCCCATTCGCGCCCATTTCCAACCCAGATTAGTATATCCTGCCTCAGGTTGATCTACAATTACTAGATGCAACCGCGGAAAAAATCTTGCTTTGGTTGTGCGGCATCTGCGGTATGAACTGGCGGGCGTACCCTCGTGGCCACCGCCAAGCAGATGCGTCACGTCTAGATCGGAAAACAAGCATGCAAGATGACCTCAAACCGTCACTGTCAGTCCCGCAAAGGGCCTCGTCCGACCGGACGCTGCGACGCGTTGCCGACTTGCTCGGCGTTCCTGTGTCGAGCTTCGGGGGCGTGGATACCGAGATGACGCCATTGCATGGCCCGGCTAGCCCGGAGGAGGTAGCGTTGCTCGCGATGGTCCATTCTTACTTGAAGCGGGCGGAGCCTACAGCGCGCGCTCGGTTCGTGGCGGCGGTTCAGACGATAGTGAAGCTTCCTACCGCCTGAGTAGACCAAGGGAAGACGCAGCTTAATACATCTGGTTACCTGTGAGCGGTTGCCGCTCCGAGCCGCAACGATCACACCGACGAGAAAGGGTAGCTCTGTGGAAGTGCCGATAGCTTTCGGTAAGTGGCACGGGAAGCCCCGGTTGCACCACATGCCGGCGCCCGCTGCTCTGGTGTCACGACCAGTGGGCTTCGGCTTCGACCGCCGATCACATCGGGTGACATCGCACCGTCAACGCCTCGGTGTCGAACAGTTCGATGTGGCTGGGAACGGGGGACGCATCGGTCACCGCGCAAACCCACCCCTCGTCCGTCGAAACGAAACCGAGCCGCTCATACAGATCCTGGCACGGAAGATTGCGATTGGTCTTTCGAATGATCCCGGTTGCGTTCGAGAAGCCGTTTCGCTCAATCTCGCGAATCGCAACATAAATGGCCGCGGACTCGGCGCCGATGCCCACCACGCGGCAGCTCATCACAAACTGATCGATTGTGCCGCCCGTCACAACCGCGACTGCGACTAGACCATATGACGTATAACGGTCGCGGATTTCGAAGGCCACGAAACGTGTTCCGTTCTCAAAGTGGCTTGCGGTGAGTGCCTCTGTGCGCCGGAAGCCAGACGTGTTGAACTGGTTGGTCTTGTTGATCAGCTCCAGCGCGCGGCCGAAACGGGGGTGCCCGATGTTCTCGATGATGATTGGCTGAACCTTGACATCCAGCTGCGCCAGAAAGGTCTCATGGTCCATAGTCCGGCGCCCCTTGTCGCGAAGTACTTGCGCCTGGACCATAGCAGTGCGTTCCGCCGATTCTCTGCTGACCTCGGCGACCTGCAATTCGGAGCTCCACAATAGGATGCGCCGCCACGCCACGGGATTACCGCCGAGAATCCGCAAATCCGGGAATGCCTCCCCGACAGCCGCGCGCTCCAGCGGATTGTCATCGATGTAGACGGCGCTCTCCGGGAGGATGTTTACCGCCGCCAACACCTCTGCAATGTTTTTCGCCTTAGGCTCCCAGTTGATTCGCCTCACCGCGAAATCATCGAGTTCCAGCGACCCGCCCAAGACGTCCGCCCATAATCCTCTGATCGTTTCCTCGCTGTTCTTGCTGACGATCGCCAGCATGACCCCCCGGCGTTTGAGGAACAGACACGTCTCCCACAGCGCCTTCGGCCAACCTTCAGCTGTTGCATAGGCTTGATTGACGACCTCCGCCGCTACACCGCGCCAAAGCGTATCATCGAGGTCAAAAATAACCAGCTTGACCGCGTCGCTTTGCCGAGCGGTGCGATACATGGACGTGAGTTCGCGCCATGCAGAACGCAAGACCAGTTCGACTTCAGATCCGAACAGATGCGTCGCCTGCTGCACCGACTCCATACGGTTCTGATCTGGTAGGAAATCGCAATCGAAGATGAATGACCCATGGTTGAATGCCGCGACATGGTCCTCGAAGATATACCTCTTTCCATGGCTTGCAGCAATCGCATTGAAGTCAAAGTAAAAACACTTTCGGTATTGCGCCATCTCCTGCTCGAGGACTTCATTGAGCCTCTCAACGAAATGGACGGGATTCCGCAGGTCGAATCGCGGCATCAAACGCCCAACCGGATTCTGTTGGGGAACGATGAACGGCATCACAAAAGTTAGCAGGCTGAATTCCTTGTTCCACCGCATGGCATGCGCAAAACTTGTCCGCAGCTTACTACAGGCCATCATGAAGAGCGCCTCATGCCCTTCGAGGTCTGATTGCGCTAAGCGTGCGAAAGACTCGTCTGGCAGGACATACCGAAGTGGCAACTGTACGAGGAGAAAATCGTATTCTTGTATGGGCCGCTCGGGTGCTGCGGGAAGCGCATTACCAATCGGATACACCGACGTTCGGCAGGTCGGATCGAATTGCTTGAAGTGCAGGCTCCACGCCTCGGCGAAGCATGAGCCAACGATGATGATGTCATGGAACGACAGTGATGTTTGAGTTAAATCCTCTGGAACGCGAAACGACTCGGCGGCGATGACAGTTTGCATTATAGGCCCCCATCAAAGCATGCGCTCGATTAAGTACTGCAAGCGCCTCGCCGCGCCGATGATATGCAGAACATTGCAAGAACTGTCTGATCAAGGATAGTTTTAGAAATTAATATTCATAGAATGCGCACGCACACGTGCTGATATTGTGGCGATATGCCTATATACTCGTATGAAATTGACCTATATTTAACAAGTTCCTGAAATGCGAGATACTCATGCATTCGCCAGCCTGGATAATTGAAATATTCATCGAAGACGATAATTGTTCCAGATCTTACGCGATCACCGAGGACGCGAAAGACTGTTTTCGTCGATGAGTATAGATCGCAGTCGATGTGTAGAAGCGGTACCTGATCAATTTCGTGCGTCCTTAAGAATTTGGGCAGCGTTTCGTCAAACCAACCCACCACGAGCTCGACGTTGGGTTGAACGAACGGAAGATTCTTTTTCGTCGAGAAGTGTCCCTTATCGAGGCCGGCCCACGACTCGGGCAGCCCCTCGAAGGAGTCGAACCCGAAAGCCTGCCGACCGGGCAGAGCGGTCGCCAAGGTGTTGATCGTTTCCCCAGAAAATACGCCGAACTCCAAGATCGGCCCGGACACTATGATCTGCGTCGCAGCAAACTGAAGCAATTCGATTCTATTGGCAAATCTCTGAGCTTTGCCCATATGTGTCTGCGCGTATTGTTGTGATTCAATTCCACCCACCAGTACGTTGAGACTGTCGATATCGAAGGAGCCCTCGGTCGCACCAAAACCGCTCGATCGCATCGCGAGCCGAACCGCCTCGTTGAAGACTTCGCGCGTTCGAGGGTCTTGTAGGGCGACAGTAAGGGTTTCGCTGGAGATCGAAGTCATCGAATATTCTCTCCATCCAGACGTAGTACCGGCGTCCCGCCAGCACGCCTCTGGCAGATCGATATTGTCGCGGTCCCCCGACATGAAAATTTGCCGAGGCGCTCTTGCGAGAGGCGAGTTCCAAGCGCCGAGCAGCACCACTCGCTCTGGTTGTACTCTACGGTTGTATCACCTAGAAGTGGTTAACCTGTCAACAGCCCGGTGTGGCGCCTGCAACTGTGGAGCTAGTCCGGCGGCGCGGTCCGAGGAATGGGGCTAGCGAGCTGGAAGCGGCGGTGATGCCTCCGATGTCTGATCGCCCGAGCCTCGCAGCGTCCACCGCCGGACGGGGTCGGTTGTGCATTCGATGATGGACCATTTAGTCCTGTGATTGCACGGATGCCTCTAAGCCGATGACAGTGACAGATACGTTCGCCGGCGGCGATATCGCAGGAGCTTTCACGGAGTCTTTGGGTCGTTGTGGACGGAATCACGGTGGACGTCTTAGTCCAGCAACCCCTCATGCTTGCCGGTCTGGAAATCTAATCACGGGGAGCAGATCATGTGTCTGCTTCGAAGCATCTACAGAGGGTCCCTGAATGGCAATGTTGGGTCGGTAGGAAGCCGTCTGCTTTTCCGGCACACCCGCTCCGTAGCAGCCATTCCGCTTACGGCCAGATCCGGCCCCGTAGGCGCCCCCTGAATGACCGAGGTGGGTGGATTTCTGCCGGTCCGCTTCGGGACGGGCCGTGCATGGAAGCGGACGTCGCCGTCGCTCCCGCTTCCGACCCTTCTCGGAAATTCGGCAATCACGCGAGACAGTTTTCTTACTCATGTAAATGCGGCCACCGCCCATACGGAATAGGGCCACCCATCGCTGGCTTCGACCTGAGCCGTCAGCGACTGTGGGAGGCTTGCGCTCCCGGCTCATCGCCAGGCTGAGCGTACCTCGTGCCCCGCTACTTCTTCGACGTTCAAGACGGTGGCTCGACTCGAGACGACACCGGCACCGAGTGCGCCGGCGACGATGCAGCTCGCAAGTTCGCGATCCACACACTGCCGAACATCGCCAGCGACGAGATCCCCGAGGACGGCGATCGGCGCCACTTCATCGTCCTCGTGCGTGACGAGGATGGGCAGCCGGTCTTCTCAGCGACGCTGAGCTACACAGGGGCATGGCTGAACCGCTGAGGACGCAGCCATGACATCCGGTACCCAGCTCGGGTCAGACCCGCTGATCCGCAAGCTGTCGGAAGCCGGGCCACTCACCTACCATGACCATACGGTGCTGACTTCGATATGCAGCCGTCCGCGGTATATCGGGGCGGATCACGACATCATCCGGGCCGGTGATCCGCCGAGCGACGTCCATCTCGTGCTGGCTGGCTTCGCCTACCGCTACAAAATTCTACCGGACGGCAATCGCCAGATCTTGGCTGTGCTGGTGCCGGGCGACTTTTGCGACCTGCACGTGGCCATCCTCGGACAGATGGATCACTCGATCGCCAGCGCCTGCCCGTGCGTGATCGTGGATATTCCGGACTCGACTATCTGCGACCTGACGCAGAACCATCCGCGCATCACCCGGGCCCTGAGGTGGGCGACGCTGGTCGACGAGGCGGTCCTGAGGGAGTGGCTATGCAATATGGGCCAGCGCGAGGCCTCCCAGCGCATGGCGCACCTATTCTGCGAGTTGCTGTTACGCCTGCGCTTGGTCGGCTTTGCCGACGAGGATGGCTATGATCTGCCTCTAACGCAGACTGAACTGGCCGATATACTGGGCATGACCTCGGTGCACGTGAACCGCGTGCTGCGAGACTTGCGCGAGGCTGGATTAGTCGTGTTCAAGCACCGGCGGCTGACCATCCTGGATGTGGAACGGCTGAAGGCATACTGCAGCTTCGATCCGATGTACCTACATCTTGGGCTGAAGCGATCTGATGCCGACGGATAAGAAGTTGGTGATCCGCCGGAGCAATGGCCGCGGCAGACCAACGCGGCGGCATGAAAACTAATCTAGCTAATAGCGCGCTCAATCACCGAGTGTAGAGCTTCAAAGCACTCGTTGGCTTCACCTGGGCCTGCCACGAGGGAGGATTCCAATCCCCGCCTGAACGGCGGAGATGTATGTGCCGAGGTTTTTCTTTAACGTATACGACGGTGTCAGTTCGCTGGATGACAGCGGCACTATACTGCTGGACTGGCAGCAGGCTCGTATAGAGGCGATCCGCTTGACCGGTGCGATCTTCCTGGATCAAGCCAAGCAGGTTGCACTCGGCGAGGACTGGCGCATCGAGGTGACAGATGAGGGCGGACTGGTGCTGTTCCGCTTCGACTTCATCTCGATCATGAGCCCAGCAACGGAGGGGCGACAAACGAGGTCTGCAAACCACTGTGAGCTGAAACTGCCGGAGGGCTGATGGTTGGCCGCTTTGGAGAAGCGCCGGCGGCACTTCCGGCGACAGGGTGTGGTCGCAACCAGCCCGTCTGCTTAGGCTGGCCTCACCTCATAGGTATCGACTTGGGTGTCTTTTCGCCTCGTCGGCATTGGCCGGCGAGGAGATAAACGATGGGACACTCCGCATACGATCCGGCCACGAAAGGGCGGCCGGCCTGGAACGCCGGTCGCAAGCTCGGCGCCAAGCGCGCCCTCAAACCCCAGCAGGTCTGGGCCATCCGGTTCTGGCTCGACCGCGAACGGCGAACGCGCGACCGGGCCATGTTCGACCTCGCCATCGACAGCAAGCTGCGCGGCTGCGACATCGTCAAGCTCAAGATCGGCGATCTCGTCAGCGGTGGTCGCGTCCGTAGCCGGGCCATCGTCATCCAGCGCAAGACCAGCCGGCCGGTCCAGTTCGAGCTACTCGAACCTGCCCGCACCAGCATCCTGGCATGGCTGGAAGCCAGGGGTGGAACGCTCGACGACTATGCCTTCCCGAGTCGACTCGACGGCGTCACGCACATCAGCACCCGGCAGTATGCGCGCCTGGTCGATGAGTGGGTCACAGGCATCGGGCTGCGCAGCGAGGACTACGGGACCCATTCCCTGCGTCGCACGAAGGCGTCGTTGATTTACAAGCGGACTGGCAACCTGCGTGCCGTCCAGATTCTACTCGGCCATACGAAGATCGAGAGTACGGTCAGGTACCTCGGCGTCGACGTCGAGGATGCTCTGACCCTGGCAGAGGGTACTGAGATTTGAGCGTTTGGCCCCTCGGCTACAGTGTCGAGGGGCTTCGAAACCAGCCCAGCAGCAAAGCGCCCAACCCGGTCATCTGGGTCGAAACGCCGACATGTCGAAAGCAGACTTGCGGCTTGAGCGGACATGCGACTTGACGACCGCGCTGCAGGCCGCCGGGGAGGGCTTCGTAGGCACCTCTCCGGTCCCGATGCGCATCGGCATTCAGTGGACGATGCCGTGCTCGCAAATCCCAGCAGACGTCTGGGCGAGCGTCGGATATTGCTTACGCGCTTCGGCAGGAGGCAGAGAGGCATCTGGGCGCACCTTACTGCACCTGCTCCGCGAGCTTGAGAAGCTCGGCGCAGGAGGCATTCTTACCGGCGAAATCCTTCCACGCAGTATCGCGGGCCGCCTCCCGCCATGTTTGGATGTGATCAGCCGTGAGATCGTGAATTTTAGCGCCGCGGGCGGCGTAGATCTTGGTGATCTCCTCGTCATCCCGCTTGGCGGCCTCGAAGGAGAATGCCTCCAGCTCCTGGCCGATCTCCTGAACAGCCCTCTGCTGCTCCGGCGTCAGGGACTGGAACGTTGCCTTGGAGATGATCAGCGGCTCCAGGATGAACCAGAACGACCGGCCCCGGCCGGCGGTGAGGTTCTTGGTCAACTCGTCGAGGCGAAATGAGATCAGGCTCGTCGAGGCGCTGACCGCCGCCTCCAGCGCACCTGTCTGCATGCCGATATACATCTCGCTCGACGGCATGGTGGAGACGATGGCGCCGGAGGCCTGGAACACAAGATCCATCTCGCGGCCGCCGCCCCGGATCTTTACGCCCTTCACGTCGGAGGGCACGAGGATCGGGTGGACGCGCGACGCGACCGCTCCCGATTGCCAGACCCAGGTCACGATCATTACGCCCTTGTCGTTGAGCGTCTTGGCGAGCCGCTCTCCGACCGGGGCGGTGCGCCACCGGGCGGCCTGATCGTAGTTTGTCACCAGAGCCGGCATCAGGGCGATGTTGGCCTCCGGCAGTTCGCCGCCCGCGTAGGAGAGGGGCACGAGGCTCATGTCGACGGCCCCTTTGCGCACCGCGCTGAACTGCGCGAGCGTCTTCACCAGTGAGGAACCCGGATAGACCTGCACCGTCAGGCTGCCGCCGGTGCGCTTCTCGAGCTCCTGTCCGAAGCGGCGGCAGATGCGGTCGCGGGCGTCGCCCTGCTCCAGGGTGCCGCCGGGGAACTGGTGCGAGATGCGCAGCACCTTCGGCGCCTGTGCCCGCAGCACGGTCGGGCTTGTTATCAGACCGGCGCCGAGCGCCGCCGATCCGAGCAGGTTGCGGCGTGTGACGATCATGCTGAATCCTCCATCGTCCCGCGACGGTGAGGCCTGTCATCGACAGGCGTATTCGATCTCGGGTTCTGGGATGACGACCGGGCGGCGGAACCAGACCCCGGCCGGGTGCCAACGTCTGTGGCCTGGCCGACGGATCTCAGGCGACGGTGCGGGCGGGCTCGGCCTGGATGCGCCCGCGCAGCCAGTTGATCACCCCGCCCGCGAGCAGGACCTCGATCTGGCGCGGCGACAGGTCGTGCCGCATCCGGATCGTCGCCTGGCCGCCGCGGACCGTCGCGGTGATCTCCCGGCCCGCCGCCAGCGCGTCGGCGACGCCGGCGATCTCCACCGTGTCGCCGAGTTCCAGCCGGTCGTAATCCGACGGGTCCTGGAAGGTCAGCGGCAGGACGCCGAAATTCACGAGGTTCTGCCAGTGGATCCGGGCGAAGCTCTTGGCCAGCACGACCTCCAGCCCGAGGTAGCGCGGGGCGAGCGCGGCGTTCTCGCGGCTCGAGCCCTGGCCGTAGTTCAGGCCGCCGACGATGGCGTGGCCGGCGCGCTCCTTGCCGCCCTGCTTCGCCCGTTTCGGATAGGTGTCGTCGATCGGCTCGAAGGTGAATTCGCTGGTCTTCGGGATGTTCGACCAGTAGGGCATCACCCGGGCGCCCGCCGGCATGATGTCGTCGGTCGAGATGTCGTCGCCGGTCTTGAGCATCACCGGCACGCGGATGTCGGCGCCGAGCTTGCCGAGCTCGGGCAGCGTCGTGATGTTCTCGGACTTCTCCAGCCGCACCGCGCGGGCCTCAGCCTCGGCCAGGGGCGCCACCAGCATCGTGGTGTTGCCCGGCACCATCGCGGGCGGCACGATCCGCGGATAGGGCATGTCGAGCGTGCGCGGATCGGTGATCACGCCGGTGAGCGCCGAGGCCGCGGCCGTCTCCGGGGAGCATAGGAACACGCTGTCCTCCCGGGTGCCGGAGCGGCCGGGGAAGTTGCGCGGCACCGTCCGCAGGGAGTTGCGCCCCGAGGCAGGGGCTTGGCCCATGCCGATGCAGCCGTTGCAGCCGGCCTGATGGACCCGGGCGCCGGCGTGGATCAGGTCGGAGAGCTGGCCGTCCCGGATCAGCGTCTCCAGCACGACCCGGGTCGAGGGGTTGATGTCGAAGGACACCCGGTCGTGGGCGGTGCGACCCTTCACGATCGCGGCCGCTACGGCGAAGTCACGGAACCCCGGGTTGGCCGAGGAGCCGATGTAAGCCTGGTAGATCTCGGTGCCGGCGACCTCCGAGACGGGCACGACGTTGCCGGGGCTCGACGGCTTGGCGATCATCGGCACGAGGGAGGACAGGTCGACCTCCTCGTGATCGTCGTAGGTGCAGCCTTCGTCCGCCGCCAGCGGCATCCAGTCGCCGCCGCGCCCGACGCCGTCGAGGAAGGCCTTCGTCGACGCGTCAGAGGGGAACACGCTCGTAGTGGCGCCCATCTCGGCGCCCATGTTGGCGATGACGTGCCGGTCCATGGCGGTCAGGCCATCCAGGCCCGGGCCGTAATACTCGATGATGCGGCCGAACCCGCCCTCGACCCCGTGGCGGCCGAGCAGCGTCAGGATCACGTCCTTGGCGCTGACCCAGTCGGGCAGCGCGCCGGTCAGCTTCACGCCCCAGACCCGGGGCATGCGCAGCTGCAGCGGCTCGCCCGCCATGGCGAGCGCCACCTCGACGCCGCCCGCCCCGAAGGCCAGCATGCCGAGCGAGCCGGCCGCGGGGGTGTGGCTGTCGGAGCCGACCAGCGTCTGGCCGGGCTTGCCGAAGCTTTGCATATGGACGGGGTGGCTGATGCCGTTACCGGGTCTCGAGTACCAGACGCCGAAGCGGCGGCAGGCCGAGCGCAGGAACATGTGCTCGTCGGCGTTGAGCTGGTCGTTCTGGACGAGGTTGTGGTCGATGTACTGCGCGGCAAGCCCGACCTTGACGCGCTCGACGCCCATCGCCTCCAGCTCGAGCATCACGAGGCCGCCGAGCACGTCCTGCAGGAGCGTCTGATCGATTCTGAGAGCGATCTCGCCGCCCGGCGTGAGGTCGCCCTCGGCAAGGTGGGACTGGACGAGCTTCTGCGTCAGGTTCAACGCCATCTGGGGCCTCCCTCGTGATCGGTATCGCGGGGCGCCGGGCGCGGACCCGGGCTCCTGGTCTTGCCGTCGTGTCCGGGCGCCCAAATCCAATAGTATTGTTCAGCCTGGACCGGCTCGCCGTACCTCTAGTTATCTTATTGCAGAGTGAACGGGTTCGTGATGGACGATTTTGGATTGATAAAGACGCTCTTTGTCTCAAGATACTCGTGGATCGCCGCGAGCCCGTTCTCCCGGCCGATGCCGGAGTTCTTGAACCCGCCGAAGGGGGCGAGGTAGCTGACCACCCGGTAGGCGTTCACCCAGACGGTACCCGCACGCAGGCGCCTGGGCAGGCTCAGGGCCCGCCCGAGATCCGTCGTCCAGAACCCGGCGGCGAGGCCGTAGGGCGTGTCGTTGGCGATCGCCACGGCTTCGTCGTCGGTCTCGAACGTCATGATCGACAGCAGCGGGCCGAACACCTCCTCGCGGGCGATCCGCATCTGGTTGGTCACGCCCGTGAAGATCGTCGGCTCGACGAACCAGCCCTCGCCGAGCCGGGGATCGCTCGCCCGCTGGCCGCCGAGCACGCAGCGGGCGCCCTCGGCCTTGGCGATCGCGATGTAGTCCAGGACCTTGGCGAGCTGCGGCTCGGTGGCGATCGGGCCGACATCGGTGTCGGCCGCGCGGGGATCGCCGAGCCGGGCCTCCCGCATGCGCGCCACGAGCTTCTCGACGAAGGCGTCGTGGATCGAGGCGTGCAGCAGCAGCCGCGATCCCGCCATGCAGGTCTGGCCGGCGGCGGCGAAGATGCCGGAGATGACGCCCTTGACCGCCGCGTCGATGTCGGCGTCCGCGAACACGATGTGCGGGGACTTGCCCCCGAGCTCCAGCGACACGCGCTTGAACTGGCGGCCCGCTGCCTCCGAGATTTTGGCCCCGCCGAGGTCGGAGCCCGTGAAGGCGATGCGCTCCACCAGCGGGTGCTCGACCAGCGCGCGGCCGGCTTCGGCCCCGTAGCCAGTGACCACGTTGAGGACGCCCTTCGGGAAGCCCGCTTCCTCGAACAGCCGCGCCAGCCCGAGCATGGAAGCCGACGCGAACTCGGACGGCTTGACCACCACGGTGTTGCCCGCCGCCAGCGCCGGCGCGAGCTTCCACACCGTCAAGAGCAGGGGTGAGTTCCAGGGCGTGATCGCCCCGACCACGCCGATCGGCTCGTGCACGACGTAGTTGAACATGCCGACCTTGTCGGTCGGCGGCACCGATCCCTCGATCTTGTCGGCGAGACCGCCGTAGTATTGGAACCAGCGCGGCAGGTACTTCATCTGGCCGAGCATCTCGACCATGAGCTTGCCGTTATCGCGGACCTCCAGATCGGCGAGCTCCTGCGCGTTCGCGGCGATCACGTCGCCGAGACGGTGCAGCAGCAGCCCGCGGTCGCTGGCGGTCATGCGCGCCCACGGGCCGTCGGAGAACGCTGCGTGCGCCGCGCGGACGGCCGCGTCGACATCCTCGGCGCTGGCCTCGGGGATCCGCGCCCAGACACGATTGGTGTAGGGATCCTTGGTCTCGATCCAGCGCCCGGTGGTAGAGGCACGCCAGCCGCCATCGACGTACATCTCGAGGTCGCGTACGCCGTCGTCCGGCCCGCGCTCCGGCGCGATGCCCGACTCCGTCCGGCCTTGGGTCGAGGACTCGTCCATCCCTGATCTCCTGATCTGTCTTTGGTTCCCGCGCGTTCCCCCCGGGCCTCAGCGGCCGAGGCAGCGCTCGTAGATCCGCGTCGCCTGCGCGACCGTCATCGGCCGGGCCGCCGGCGCAACGATAAGGGTGTCCGCGTCGATGCGCGGGGGCGTCTGCGGCGCGTAGAGGCCCGGCACCGCGAGGCGGGCCATCTCGGCGCAGCGCTCCGGCGGCAGGTGATCCGGTGTCAGGTGGCGGGCAAAGCCGATGTCGTCGTAGAGGCGAAACAAAGCCTCGACGCCAGCCTCGACGGCCTCCGCATCGCTGAGGCCTGCGATGTCGGCCCCGAGGGCCTCGGCGAGCCGTCGGCCCTTAGCGGGCGCCGCCGCGGCGTTATGGGCCATGGTCCAGGGCACGAGCGTCCCGACGCCGAGCGGGTGCGCGAGGTCGAGATGGCCTTCGAGGGGCAGCGACAGGGCGTGCGCGTGGCTGAGCCGGGCGTTGCCACAGGCGATGTTGGACATGGCCGAGGCGAGCAGGTTGTCGGCCCGCGCGGCCTCGTCGCCGTCGAGGATCGAGGCGCGCATCGAGGCGGCCTGCAACCGGGCCGATTCCAACGCCAGCGCGTCGGTGAGCGGCGAAGCGAGATCCGACAAGTAGGCCTCGATCGCATGCGTCAGCGCGTCGACCGCGGGCAAGACCGCCGCGCTCCGCGGCAGCGTCGCCAGCACCGCGGGATCGAGGACGGCGACCGCCGGGAAGCTCAGCGGCCCACCGGCGAGGAGCTTCAGGTGCCGTTCCTCGTCCTTGACGATGGTGAACTGCGAGACCTCCGACCCCGAACCCGCCGTGGTCGGCACCATTACCATTGGCAGCGCCGGCCGGTCGAAATTTCCGGCGCCCAGGTGATCGCGCAGGGTGGTGCCGTTGGCTGCGACGATCGCCACACCCTTGCCGGTGCACATCACCGAGCCGCCGCCGACGCAGACGATGCCGTCGATCCGCTCCGCACGGCAGCGGGCCGCCTGCTCGTCGATATGCGCGAGCCGCGCGTCGATCCCGCAGGCGTCGAACAGCGCGGTCTCGAGCCCCGCCGCTCTCAGGCTGTCGAGGACGCGGGCGAAGAAGGCCTGCGTGCCGATCACCGGATCGGTGACGACCAGAACCCTGCGGCAGCCCAGGCCGTGGGTTGCCGGCCCGACGCCGTCGAGGGAACCGGGACCCCAGACGATCCGGGTCGGCATGAAATAGGTCAGGCTCATGGCACGCTCCGCTGTGGCCGCCGGCGTCAGGACGCGGACCGGGTCAGGCCCGGGAGATATCCGTCCCGCGCGTCTCGCGCGCGAACAGGAGGCTGAGGATCGCCGCGGCGACGGCGACGCCGATCGGGTAGTAGAGGCCGGAATAGACGTTGCCGGTGGCCGCCACGATCGAGAAGGCGGTGGCCGGCAGGAACCCCCCGAACCACGCCGAGCTGAGATTGTAGGGGAACGACATCGCCGTGTAGCGGATGCGCGACGGGAACATCTCCAGCAGCGCGGTGGTGGAGGCCGAGAAGGTCATGGTGCCGAAGCTCAGGAGGACGAACAGCAGCAGCACGATCATCGGCTTGTTGATGGCGTTCGGGTCCGCGTCGCCGAGCGGGTAGCCGGCGGCAGCCAGCGCGGCCTTCAGCTCGCGCTCGAACCGCGCCTTCTGGGTGGCCGCGTCGGCCCCGTCGCCGGCGTAGCCCGCGACGCTCGCCGAACCGACCTGCACCGTCGCCGGTCCCGTGCCACCGCGCCGGTCGTAGCTGAGGCCGAGCTTGGCGACCGCGTCCGTCACCACGTCGCAGGACGAGGTAAACGTGGCGGTCCCGACCGGATTGAACTGCACCGCGCACTCGGCGGGATCGGCCACCACGGTGATCGGCGACGTCTCCTGCGCCCGCGCCAGCGCAGGGTTCGCGTAGGTGGTCAGGGCGTGGAAGATCGGCAGGGTCAGTACGGCGGCCAGCACGAAGCCCATCAGGAAGACCGGCTTGCGCCCGATCCGGTCGGCCAGGGCGCCGAACACCACGTAGAGCGGCGCCGAGAGCGTTGTGGCGATGATCAGAAGCAGGTTGGCCGTCAGCCCCTCGACCTTGAGGACCTTGGTTAGGAAGAAGAACGAGTAGAATTGGCCCGTGTACCAGACCACCGCTTGGCCGGGGACGATGCACAGGGCCGCGATGAGGATCAAGCGCAGGTTGCGCCACTGACCGAAGGCCTCGGCCACGGGGGCCTTCGAGCCCTTGCCCTCTGCCTTCATGCGCCGGAACTCCGGGCTCTCGTCGAGCATCAGCCGGATCCAGACAGAGATGGCCAGCAGGATCACCGAGACCAGGAACGGGATGCGCCATCCCCAATCCGTGAACGGGCCCGCCCCAAGGCTCAGACGGAGCGGGATGATCACCCCGACGGCCAGCAGGAAGCCGAGCGCCGCGGTCAGGACCACGTAGCCGTTCCAGGCCGCACGACGGTCGGCCGGGGCGTGCTCGGCTACGTAGATGATGGCGCCGCCGAACTCGCCGCCGAGGGCGAGCCCCTGGATCATGCGCAGGGTGATGAAGGCGATCGGCGCCGTGATACCGATGGTCGCGTAGGTCGGCACGAGGCCGACCACGAAGGTCGAGAGGCCCATCAGCAGGATGGTGACGAGGAAGGTGTACTTCCGGCCGACGAGGTCGCCGAGGCGGCCGAACACGACGGCGCCGAACGGGCGCAGCAGGAAGCCCGCGGCGAAACCCAGAAGCGTGAAGATGAAGCCCGCCGTCGGGTTCACCCCGGAGAAGAAGGCCTTAGCGATCTCGGAGGCCAGCAGCCCGATCAGGAAGAAATCGTAGAACTCGAACACCGTGCCGAGTGACGCGGCCACGATGACGCGCTTCTCCTTGGCTGTCATGCTCGCGGCACGACCCAACACACCGGCTGTCGCCATCCCACATCCCCCCGGACGCTGAGGACCGTACGGTGAGACCGCCCGTCCTGTTCTGAATTTCGACAGTCGAACACAGAGGTCCGGCCCTCGAGCGATCAGTTTCCGGGGCAGAATCGAGGGGCGTGTAGAGGCGTGAGACACCAATCGGGGCGCGGATCCACGCAGTGCACACGGAGTCGGAATCCTAGGATCCCAAGCTCAGGGGCATTTTCAGCGTTCCCTACCCAAACGGCCGTCTCGGCCTTGTTCACCCCGCCCGCATTTCCGCAGCCGGAAGCCGTGATTCGCGATCACATTTTTCTTCTATAGAAGAATTTCTCGAATTGATAGAGCATACGGCCGGGACAGTCGGATGTGGCGGTCCGGGGTCCGTTGGATCGCAGAGACAAAGCCCTGTATGGCGGCCATGCCGTCGGCATCCCGTCATGTGACCCGCCTCTGATGAAGTCCTCGCCCGACCCCGACCGCGCTTCGGTAGGTGATATCGGCTCCCCGCCGCCCGGCGGCGAGAGAGTCGACCGGCATCGGGCCACTGAGTCGCAGGAGGGTCTGGGCGCGACGCTTTCGGAGAACTTAGGTGGGCGTATCCGCGACCTGCGCAAGCGGCGTGGCTTGACGCTCAACGCCTTGTCGGGACATTCTCAGGTAAGCCGTGCGTTCCTGTCCGCGATCGAGCGGAGCGAGAAGTCGCCGACGCTGCCGATCATCGTGCGCATCGCACGGGGGCTGAACGTTTCGATGTCGGCCCTGCTCGGCGTAGAGCCGGCAGCATCAGGGGTGGCTTTGAATCGGAGTGCCGACCAAATCACGTTCCAAGACCCGCAAAGCGGCTTCGAGCGAACGGTGCTGTCGCCTCTGCGCGAGGGCGGGAAGGCCGAGATCGTCAAGCACTGCATTCCGCCTGGACAATCCTCCGGGCTCCTCTCAGTCTACGCGACCGCGATTGAGAAACATATTCTGGTGCAGGACGGTGAATTGACCGCCCAGATTAATGGCCGAGAATACAAAATCTCATCCGGAGACACCCTCTCCTTCGCGATCGAGACCCCTTACCGTTTGTGCAATGAGGGGTCTGTGCCCTGTGTGTACATCGTCGTCATGGTGGAGAGGGGCTAGCGTGGGCGGCCGGGCGGGTCAGACTGCCTATGGGTCGCGGCGGCCAACGCCGCAGCCAATTCTTCGGCCGCGCCGGCCCGCGGGGCGCGGGCGCGCCCGTGAAGCTAATGGCCACGATGGGGGTGCCGTTCGGTATTCGGCTTACGGCCGGATGGATCTGGTCTGCTTTCGTGGCGTGCCTCCTCTGGAGCGGACCAGCTTTCAGCCAGCAACTGCCATCACGAAGCGCCCGCTTGAATATCTCAGATGAGTGAATTTCTGCCTGTTCGCTTTCGAGCGGTTTAGCGATGAAGCAGACATCGCCGTTGCGCTCGATCTGAGACCTGCAGCATTTGCAACTTCAGGATGTCGCTTCAGCGCACCGCACCCGGCTCGCGAATCGGGCAGCGGTTGAACCGCTCACGGAACTCGGCCGAATGCCGATAGGGGGCGTTGCGGGCCCGGTTGATGTTGCCGAGAGGTCGATGCGCTGCGAGGCCGGTCCACACGCTGAAGCGCATCTCCTCGTCCACCGCCTGGACCCGTGCAGGATCCCAACTGTCCTGCGGCTGAACCCGGACAATCCCGACCCGCTGGAACGGTGCCTCGTCCTCCTTCCACTCCACCGTCGGGTCCTCGACCGGCTGCCGTTCGAGGTCACGGCAGAGTTGCACGCGGAATTCCCACTCGCCGGCGATGCCGGTCATCTCGGATTGGACGGTTTCGCGGATGGCGTTCGGGCGGCCGGAGGCATCGATCTCGGTGCCGGTCAGGGCGGTCAGAGCTGGCGCGACGGGGGCCAGCGAGAACTTGGCGATGTAATCGCCGTACCGGAACGGGGTCAGGCTGTAGTAGGTCTCGCCGAGCGGGTCGACATTGGGCGCACCGCCCAGAGTGCCGATGGTGGGGCTGTCGATGCCCACCGCATGCAGAGCCTTGTTGACGCCGCGCAGGACCGTGGAGGCGGCGACCTTCAGCCCCTCGGCGCGGTCCGTGGTGCCGGCCAGCAGCTTGAGGCTGCCCAGAAACTTCTCGGCGTTCGGCGCCTGGAACACCTTGCCGTTGACCATGATGAAGTTCTGGGTCGTCCCCTCCGCATCCGGCAGGCGCTCGCCCTCGACGTCCAGCACCTTGAGGGCGAGGCCTCGGGGCAGGGAGACCGCATCGGGGAGGATGTCGCCGGCGTTGGTCGACAACCGCATGTAGACCTTGTGCTGGCCGGGAGTGGCGAACAGGCCTTGGGCCAGTTCCGGCGGAAGGCCAGCATCAATGATGAGCACCCCTTCGAGGATGCCGTGGGACTTGGCGTGAACCGAGCGCACGGCGTGCCCAGAATCCTCCGCGACCCGGTTCAGGATCTTATCGAAGGTCTGGTTGAGCTGCTCGATGGTCTGTCCTTCGTCCGGCAGCACCGCCTCAACGTCGGGAGTGTATCGCACCGGTGATCGCAAGGCCTGTCTCCCGCTGGCGGCCAGGACAGAACACCCGCTCACCCGGCGACGTTCCGGGTTGTGCGGCATTCAATCGCCCATGAACGAGGCGTGGAACGGCAGGGGGCCGGCGCGGCTTGTCGGCGGTGCGGTCTTTCTCTCTGCCCAGGCGCGGCCGCGATCCGGCGGCCTTCGGACCCCGCGTCCCGAACCCAGCCTTCGTGAAATCACCCCGCAGGCGGACGACACGTCGAGGATACGTCGATGACATTCCTTCGCTACGCCGCCGACATCGAGACGCCCGCCCCGGACGAGCAGAAGTCCATCGACGGCATCATCCAGGGCATGACCCAGCAGTCGCAGGTCGTGGAGAAGCGCGAGCACCGCGCGGTACGCGCGAGCCACGCCAAGAGCTCGGCCTGCGTCGTCGGGGAGCTGGTCGTTCCGGAGAACCTGCCCCCGGAACTCGCGCAAGGCCTGTTTGCCAGGCCGGGTACGCACAAGGTGGCCGTGCGCTTCGCGCAAGGGCCCGGGGAGATCCTGGGCGACCGGGTGTCGACCCACCGCGGCATGTCGATCAAGGTCTTCGGAGTGCCGGGCGAGAAGCTCCCCGGGCACGACGTCGACACTCAGGACTTCGTGCTCGCCACAGGCACGACCTTCCCTTCGGGCACCGCGGCTGGCTTCCTGCGCGACGGCACGGTCATCGGGAAATCGACGGGCCTTCCGGAGGGCGTGAAGAGCGCCGTCGCGGCCACGGCTCGCAACCTCAACCGAGTGCTGCACGCGTTCGGCACCGAGAGCGCCATGGCCGATTTCCTCGGCCATCCCTACAGCCACCCGCTCGCCGACAGCTACTTTAGTCAGGCCCCGATGCGGTTCGGCGACTACGTCGCCAAGCTCGGGGCGGTCCCGGCTTCGCCTGCCCAACGGGACCTCGCCGAATGGCGGCTTGATCCGCACGGGGACGAGGATGGTTTCCGCCACGCGGCCGCGGCCTTCTTCCGCGACAACGAGGTGGTCTACGACCTAAAGGCGCAGCTCTGGGCCGATGCCGAGCGCCAGCCCATCGAGGACGCTTCGATCGACTGGCCAGTCGCGATCAGCCCGTACCGCACGGTGGCGACGCTGTACCTGCCCCGGCAGGACGCCTACTCCCCCGAGCGTGTTCGCTACTTCGACGAGGTGATGACCTTCCGGCCCGCGCACAGCCTCGCGGAACACCGTCCGCTCGGCTCGGTCATGCGGGCGCGGCTCCAGGTCTACCGGGCGCTGAGCGACTTCCGCCATCGAGAGAATGGCGTGACCGCCGAGAACACCGCCTCTCCGGAGAGCATCCCGGCCTGACGCCACCCATCCGCATCATCACGCAGAGAGGAACAAGCCATGACCCTCCAGGGAAAGACCATCGCCATCCTGATCGCCCCCCGGGGGACAGAGGAGCCCGAGTTCACCAAGCCACGCGAGGCGCTGCTCGCGGCCGGCGCGACGGTCACGGTGGTCGGACTTGAGGCCGGTGAGGCCGAGACGGTGAACAACGACCTCGACCCGGCTGGAAAGTATCCGGTCGACAAGGTCATCGATGGCGTGTCCGCCTCAGACTTTGACGGTCTCGTCATCCCCGGCGGCAGCGTCGGAGCCGACAAGCTCCGCGGCAGCGAGGTCGTGGTCGGCTTCGTCCGCGACTTCTTCCAGCAGGCCAAGCCGGTTGGCGTCATCTGCCACGGGCCCTGGACGCTGGTGGAGGCAGACGTCGTGAAGGGCCGCAAGCTGACGTCGTTCCCAACCGTGAAGACCGACATCCGCAACGCGGGCGGGGAATGGGTCGACGCGGAGGTTGTGGTCGACAAGGGTCTCGTCACCAGCCGCAACCCGAAGGACCTGCCCGCCTTCTGCGCTAAGATCGTCGAGGAGTTCGCCAAAGGGCACCATCCTGACCAGGCTCGCAGCGCCTGAGGCCGCCCTTCGTCAAGGCGTCGGGCTTGTTGCCCGGCGCCCAATTTCAGGAATCGATATCTCACGTTTTTCGACCAAGGTCGTCCTGGTCGCCGGTGTCGCGTCCCGCATCGGTGACGCCACTGCATGCCGCTTCGACAAGGAGGCGGCGAGCCTTGCCCTCGCCGACCTGAACGGCAAGGGCCAGGATCGGGGCGTCGCCGGGATCGGGGACGGACCGGACGCTCGCCCATGTCGCCGACCTCTCGGACGCCGACCGGTGCCGGGAGGTCGTCTTAACCCCCTGGTCGGCATCGTGCCGTACCACCGCTGGTGAACCTCGTGTCGGCCAAGAAGCCTCGGCCGACACGACCATATGAATTGATGGCCGTTGGCCGCCCCTCCGTTGGGTCGGACATGGAGAGGCGGGGCTTTCCTTAGTTGCGAGCGTCGCCATCCCGCATCTGGCCCGTCGGCTCCTGGACGTGGGCTTCGAGGAACCAGAGCTGCTTGTCGACGGCGCGGGAGACCTCGGTAAACAGGTCCGCCGTGTCGGGGTCGCCTGCCTCATCCGTCTCGTCGATGTTCTCGCGTACGGCGTTGGCGTAGGCGGCGTAGCTGTCGATCAGCGCGGCGACGTGATCGGCGATGGCGTAGATGCCGGTCGGGTAGGCCGGCAGTTTCGTCGCGTCCGCAACGACCTGCGCCGTCCCCAACGCCGTGCCGCCGAGCTGAACCGCCCGCTCCGCGACCTTGTCGTTGAGGTCGCTGATCTCAGTGCGAAAGCTGTCCAGCATCAGGTGGATGCCGATGAACTGCGGTCCCTTGAGGTTCCAGTGGGCTTGCTTGATCGCGAGCGCGAGGTCGATGCCGTCGGCCAGCCGCGCGTTCAGGGCGTCGATGGACACCCTCTTGGCGTTGGAATTGGTGTTGTTGCGGGTCTGGTGAGTTTGCGGGGTGCTGCTTGTTGCCATGCTTCTGCTCCGTGATGTCGAGGCGGCAATTGTGGAGCGTAGGGGAGGTTCCTTCCGCCAAGTTTAGGCCTCGAAGGTTCCTGGCCCCGATTCTTAGGTGGGATGGCGCCGGTCCGTCGTGGCTCGCGGCGGCGCAGGCATGTGGCTGTCCGGGGGCGGGAACGCCCGAACGTCGGACATGCATCATGTCGGCACGTCGGTGGATGCCCAAGGGCCCCAAGAACCCTACGGGTACCGAACTCCCCATTCATCGCTCCCACCTGCCGAGATGCGGTCCTCCCCCACGCTGGCGAAGCGGCACAAATGGATCTCGGCATCGGCGGACGGGTGGCCGTCGTGACCAGCCGAGTCGATCCCGTCCGAGGGGATCGTACGAATATCACCTCGGGAACGGTCCCGCGGACTCCCCAGCGCAGGTCAGGTAGCACGGACGCGTCAACATTGCCGTGCCGGTTGCGTAGGGACATCGAACGGCTCGGCGTCATCCTCGACCCATGGCCTTCGACGGCCACGTGTCCATCCCGCCGTACCCGATGAGTAAGCCGGGGATGGCGGGAGAACGACATCGACCGAACGGGATTAGCTGTCCGAGACATGCCTCACTCGGGGGCCTCACCGATTTCGTTCCGAGAGGGATCATGAACGCCGAACCCGCGTCGAACCTGCTGCGGCGCCCCGGCCCGCCCGAGCCCGTCCCCCACGTCGATCCACCCCGGGCGTCCGACCCGCGCTTCACCAAGGTCCTGCCCCACCATGCCCGCCTCGTCTCGCTCTACGACCAGGCAGTATTCAGCGAAGGGCCGACCTGGTGGCCCGCGCGGGACATCCTGGCTTGGTCGGACGTCGAGGGGCGCCGGGTGCTCGGCTGGCACGCAGACGGCTGCGTGCGGGTCGTCATCGACGCCACCCCGTTCATCAACGGCAACACGGTCGACCGCGACGGCAACCTAGTCCATTGCGAGCACGGCAATCGCCGCCTGTCGCGCACGAGCCCCGACGGACGCTACGAGGCCCTCATTGAGACCTACGAGGGCCGCCGCTTCAACGCGCCGAACGACGTGGTCTGCGCCGCCGACGGCGCCCTCTGGTTCACCGATCCGGCCTATGGCCTGCGCCTACCCAGGCAGGGGGTGTTGGCCGCGTCCGACCTGGGCCACCACAGCGTCTACCGCTTCGATCCGACGGATGGATCCGTTCGGCGCATGGCCGACCTCGGCCAGCCGAACGGGCTCGCCTTCGCGCCGGACGGGCGCACCCTGTACGTCAGCGACACCTCCCGGACCGAGGGCGGCGACGGGCATACCATCCACGCCTATCCGGTCCTCGCTGACCGAACCCTGGGCGAACCGCGGGTCTTCGCCGAGATCGAGCCCGGCGTGCCGGACGGTTTCCGTGTGGACCATCGAGGCTGGATCTGGACGAGTTCCGAGGCAGGGGTTCAGGTTCTCTCGGCGGAGGGACACCGGCTCGGACTGATCCCGACACCCCAGGTGTGCTCCAACCTCTGCTTCTCCCCGGAGGAGCGACGGCTTTTCATCACAGCCAAACAGCACCTCTACGCCCTGGACCTCGCCGCCCTGTAGATTGGGGTAAGATCACGGCATCGTCAGAACGCTCCGGAAACTCCTAGGAACCCGGGTTCTCACGCGAGGTTGGCCTCGGACGAAGGGAGCCGTGTGCCGGTACACGCAGGCTCCGTCCTATGCCGCCCCCGACGACGTGCGCCAAGCGGGCGGCACCGATACCCATCGCCGAGGACCCGACATGGCTGAAGCCGTCGCAGACTTTTTCTGGAAGCGCCTGGCCGAGTGGGGGGTGAAGAAGATCTTCGGCTATCCCGGCGACGGCATCAACGGCCTGCTCGGCGCCCTCCAGCGCAACGACCTGCCCTTCGAGTTCATCCAGGTCCGGCACGAGGAGATGGCCGCTTTCATGGCGGCGGCCTACGCCAAGTTCACCGGCGAGGTCGGGGTGTGCATGGCCACGTCTGGCCCTGGTGCGACGCACCTGCTCACCGGGATGTACGACGCCCATCTTGACCACGTGCCGCTTCTCGCCATCGCCGGGCAGCAGGCACGCAACGTCAACGGCGCCCACTACCAGCAGGAATTCGACCTCACGAGCGTCTTCAAGGACGTCTCGGCCTACGTGCAGCAGGCGTCCTCGCCCGCGCAGGTCCGCCACATCGTCGACCGCGCCATGCGGATCGCCAAGGCCGAACGAAAGGTCTCGGCGATCATCCTGCCAAACGACCTGCAGGACGTTCCCTACGAGGAGCCGGTACGCAAGCACGGCAACACCTTCTCCGGTGTCGGCTACACCGCCCCGAAGGTCGTGCCGTTCGACGCCGATCTGCGCCGCGCCGCCGACGTGCTGAACGCCGGCAAGAAGGTCGCGATCCTGGTCGGCGCAGGCGCGCTGCATGCCACCGACGAGGTGATCGCGGTCGCCAACAAGCTTCAGGCCGGCGTCGCCAAGGCGCTGCTCGGCAAGGCAGCCCTGCCCGACGACCTGCCGTTCGTGACCGGCACCATCGGCCTCCTTGGGACTAAGCCGTCCTCCGACATGATGGAGGATTGCGACACCCTGCTGATGATCGGCTCCGGCTTCCCCTGGGCCGAGTTCCTGCCGAAGGAGGGGCAGGCGCGCGGGGTACAGATCGACATCTCGCCGGAGATGCTGTCGCTGCGCTATCCGATGGAGGTGCCGCTGTGCGGCGAGTCCGCCGAGACCTTGCGCGCCCTCCTGCCACTGCTCGACCAGAAGAAGGAGGGCGGCTCCTGGCGCACCGGCATCGAGAAGGGGATGGTCTCCTGGTGGAAGGAGGCTGAGGATCGGGCGATGGCCAAGGCCAACCCGGTCAACCCGCAGCGCGTGACCTGGGAGCTCTCGCCGCGCATGCCCGAGCGGGCGATCATCACCTCGGATTCCGGCTCCTGCGCCAACTGGTTCGCCCGCGACCTGAAGATGCGCCGCGGCCAGATGTGCTCGCTCTCCGGCGGCCTCGCCTCCATGGGTGCCGCGGTCCCCTATGCCATCGCGGCGAAGGTAGCCCATCCCGACCGGCCGGTGATCGCGCTGGTCGGGGACGGAGCGATGCAGATGAACAACATGGCCGAGTTGATCACCGTCTCGAAGTACATGCACCGCTGGTCGAACAAGACCTGGATCTGCTGCGTGTTCAACAACGAGGACCTGAACCAGGTCACCTGGGAGCAGCGGGTGATGGAGGGCAACCCGAAGTTCGAGGCGAGCCAGACCATCCCGAACGTGCCCTACCACAAGTTTGCAGAGCTGATCGGCCTGAAGGGCATCTACGTCGACGATCCCCAGCGCATGGGGGCCGCTTGGGACGAGGCCCTCGCTAGCTCCGTGCCGGTGGTGCTGGAGGTGAAGACCGACCCCGAGGTGCCGCCGCTGCCGCCGTTCTTCACTTTCCAGCAAGTGCAGAACTTCATGTCGATGCTCGGCAAGGGCGATCCGAAGGAGCGCCATCTCCTCGTCGACACCGCGCGTCAGGTGCTGAGTTCCGTCCTACCCGGCAGCAAGTAGGACGGCTTCCACGGCATGCGTGACGATCCGGGGATCGGAACGGTGCGGGCGCGAGCCTACACTGTTCCCACCGACGCGCCGGAGGCGGACGGTACCTTCGCCTGGGACAAGACGACGATTGTCGTCGTCCATGTCGAGGCCGGTGGTGAGACCGGCCTCGGCTACAGCTACACCGACGCCAGTGTCGCGCGCTTGATTGTAGGCACGCTCGCATCGCGTCTTACCGGGTTGTCCGCCTTCGACATCCCGCGGGCCAATGCCGTGCTGTGGGGCGCTGTGCGGAACCTCGGGCGCTCCGGGCTCGCTGCCACGGCGATCTCGGCATTGGACACCGCCTTGTGGGACCTCAAGGCACGCCTCCTCGACGTATCCCTGGCAAGCCTGTTCGGGCAGACGCGGGAACACGCGGAAATCTACGGAAGCGGCGGCTTCACGAGCTACGACGACCGGCAGTTGCGCGAGCAGCTTGCCGGGTGGGTCGAGCGGGATGGCTGCCGGGCGGTGAAGATGAAGGTCGGCAGCGCTCCCGAGCGTGACCCGGTACGCATGGCGGTCGCGAAGGCGGCCATCGGCGATGCACGTCTGTTCATCGACGCCAACGGCGTCTTTACCCCGCAACGCGCCATCGGCGCCGCGCTGGTGGCGGAGCGGTTCGGCGTCACGTGGTTCGAGGAGCCCGTGTCCAGCGACGATCCCGCCGGTATGGCTTCCGTCCGGGCCTCTGCGCCTGCCGGCATGGAAGTCGCCGCGGGCGAGTACGTCTATACCCTGGACGATTTGCGTGGGCTGCTCGACGTGGGGGCGGTCGATGTGGCCCAGGCGGACGTGACCCGCTGCGGCGGTTACAGCGGGTTCCTGAAAGTAGCGGCCCTATGCGAGGCGGCGCATTCAGACCTGTCCGGCCATTGCGCCCCCGCCCTGCACCTCCCGGTGGCCGTTGCCGCCCCCCGCTTCCGACACCTCGAATGGTTCCACGACCACGTCCGCATCGAGCGGATGCTGTTCGACGGGGCACCCGTGCCGCGCGATGGCGTGATCACCCCCGACCTGACCCGGCCGGGCCACGGCCTGATCCTCAAGACTCGGGACGCCGATGCCCATGCCGTCTGACCGCGCCTCCCATTCGCCGAGACGACGCGCCGCCAGCGTCAAGCGTCGTGTCGCACCCGTACATGTCGAGGCGGCCGTCCACCCAGTGGTGGTCCTCGCGGCGGCGGCAGCGGGGGCCGGTCTGCTGACCTGGTTCGCCGCGGGGCGCTCCAAGCCTCTGGGGCTCGCTTCCGACGGCCGCCGATACAGTCCGCGCGGGCGCGATGTCACCGCGAGCGCGGCACAGCGCCTGAACCACGCCTCGACGATGCTCGCCGCCTCGGTACTGTTCGATTCCGGCCTGGAGCATTACCGCGGCCAGTTCTTCAACCGGGCGATGTACACCCCCATCGTCGTGTCCAGCGTCACTCTGGCGGCGTCCCTGCACGGGGCCGGCGACACCGATACCGGCAGCTCCCGCGTCCGGCACGGGGTGCAGGCGCTGGCAGGGCTGACAGGGCTGATCGGCTTCGGCTTCCACGCCTACAACGTCGGCAAGCGCGAGGGCGGCTACTCCTTCCAGAACCTGTTCTATTCCGCCCCCATCGGCGCGCCGATGGCGTTGACGCTGGCCGGCGTCCTCGGGGTCGTCGCCGAGCGCGTACGTGACGCCGACCCCGCCGAGCCTCGCCTCGCCGGTTTGCCGGCCGGCCGTTCCCTGGCAGTCGCCACGGCGGGCATGCTCGCCGGCACGACCCTGGAGGCTGGGCTGCTTCACTTCCGGGGTGCTTTTCAGAACCCAGCGATGTTCGTTCCCATCACCCTGCCGCCGCTCGCCGCCGCCCTTCTCGTTCGGGCCGCGACCAAGCCGGAGGGAGCGAGCCAGGCGGGCGCCAAGTGGGGGATGTGGGCGGTGTCGGCGATGGGTGTCGGCGGCGTCGCCTTCCACGCCTACGGCGTCGCCCGGATGATGGGCGGCTGGGCCAATTGGCGCCAGAACCTCATCGACGGACCGCCGCTGCCAGCCCCGCCCTCCTTCTCTGGGGTGGCGCTCGGGGGGCTCGCGGCCCTCGAACTCATCGAACGCAGCCGAATCCGCTTTTGAGCCGAGAGATCATCATGCGTTCGAGACTGGACCTTTATCCGGGCTACGACGTGCTCGCGAAGCGCGACGGCCCGTCCTGGAACGCCAAGACCCGCGAGATCCTAGAGGAACGGCTCGCCATCGGACCGGAGACGCGCCGGTTCTTCGACGCGGTCGAATGGTCGACGATGAAGGCGCTGGCCGAGAGGATCGTGCCTCAACCTGTCGACCGGGCGGATCCTGTTCCGGTGGCCGCACTCGTGGACCATAAACTTGCGACCGATACCCGCGACGGCTACCGCAACGCCGAACTGCCCGGGGAGCGTGATGCGTGGCGCCTGGGGCTGAAGGCCCTCGATGCCGAGGCACGGGCACGGTTCGGTGCACGCTTCCACGAACTCGGCGCCTGGGCGCAGGACGAGCTCCTGAAGCTTGCCGAGAAGGGGGACCTGACCGGTGCGGTTTGGGAGGGCATGCCCTCGAAGCTGTTCTTCCACCAGCGCATCCTCGCCGACGTGGTGAAGGCGTATTACGCCCACCCCACGGCCTGGAACGAGATCGGCTGGGGCGGCCCGGCGAGCCCGCGCGGCTACGTCCGCATGGATTTCGACCGCCGCGACCCCTGGGAGGCCGCCGAGGCCAAGCCCGGCCGCGAGGACGAGGCCTACCAAGAGAACCTCCGGGTCGGCCGATAAGGATACCCCCGTCGATGCGCATCCCCGGCCTCGGCAACGCCGCCGACAACCCCCAGCACGCCACGCCCGGCGACGACCCGGAGCACCATCCCCGCGCCCGCGACGGTCGCGCCCCCAACGTCATGCGGATCGGCGAATGGGTGCCGATGCGCCAGCACCGGGACGAGGAAAAGGTCGACTTCGCCATCGTCGGCACCGGGGCCGGCGGCGGAACCCTGGCCTGTCGGCTCGCGGAGGGTGGCCTCTCTGTGGTGGCCTTCGATGCCGGTCCATATTTCCGGCCGCTGGAGGACTTCGCCTCGGACGAGAGCCATCAATCCAAGCTCTATTGGACGGACGAACGCATCGTCGACGGCGAGAACCCGCTGCAGATGGGCTCGAACAATTCCGGCAAGGCGGTGGGCGGTTCGACCGTCCACTACGCCATGGTGGCCCTGCGCTTTCGACCGGAATGGTTCAAGACACGCACCCTGATGGGCTACGGGGCCGACTGGCCGCTCGATTGGCGGGAGATGTGGCGCTACTACGATCAGGTCGAGGACGACCTGAAGATCTCCGGTCCGGTTTCCTACCCCTGGGGACCGCACCGGCGGCGCTACCACCGCCGGGCGCACGAGATCAACGCCGCCGCCAAGGTGCTGGCCCGGGGCGCGGAGGCGATGGGCATCGGCTGGACGCCGACGCCGCTCGCCACGGTCTCGGCCCCGCATGGTGACGCTCCACCATGCGTGTACCGGGGTTTCTGCACGCTGGGCTGCTCCACCAACGCCAAGCAGAGCGTGCTCGTGAGCTACCTGCCCCGCGCCCTGAAGGCCGGCGCCGAGATCCGCGACCTCGCCATGGTCGGGCGGATCGAGACGAGCAACGGGCGCGCCACCGGCGTCCATTACTTCCGCGAGGGGCGCTGGCGCTTCCAGCGGGCCAAGAACGTCGTGGTGGCGGGCTACGCCATCGAGACGCCGCGGCTCCTCCTGAACTCGGCGAACCAGGAGTTTCCGGACGGGCTCGCCAACTCCTCGGGCCTCGTCGGCAAGAACCTCATGGTTCAGGGTAACCAAGCGGTCTGGGGCGTCTTCGACGAGGAGATCCGCAGCTACAAGGGCCCGCCCTCCCTGGCGATCAGCGAACATTGGAACTACGACGACAAGGGCTACGGCCCCTTCGCCAAGGACTTCTTCGGCGGATACTCATACATGAGCCAGGGGCCGCTGCCCCAGCTCTGGGCCAACACCCAGGCCTCCGCGCACGGTCTGTGGGGTGAGGCGCTCGTCTCGGAGATGCAGCGCTACAACCACGTCGCCGGGCTCAAGGTCGTCTCCGAATACATGCCGCAGGAGCGCAACCGGGTGACGCTTGCGGACGTGAAGGATCAGTACGGGTTGCCAGTGGCCCGCATCACATACTCCTGGTGCGACAACGACAAGGCGCTGAACCGCCACGCCCTCAAGTTCATGCGCGAGGCCCTGTCAGCCGCGGGCGGGCGCGAGGTCTGGGATCAGGGCGACGACACCTGCCACCTCAACGGCACGGCTCGCATGGGCGCCGATCCGCGCACCTCGGTGGTGGATGCCGATTGCCGGTCCTGGGACATCCCGAACCTGTACGTTTGCGATGGTTCGGTCTTCCCGACGGTTGGCGGCGTGAATCCCTCGCTCACGATCCAAGCGGTCGCGTTACGTACGGCGGACCGGATACTCGCGGGAAGGCGGTGACCGGCATCGCGGGTTGGTGACATGACGGCCGGGTCGGAATGGCTGGCTATCGTGACAGCGGATCGTCACACCGTCTGGGGCGCTGCCAGTCACCGGTTGGCGTCTACGTTACGGGTCACGCTCGATATCGAACGCATGACCGGGGCTGGGTCGACCGCCGTCAGGGACGTCGTCAAGGAGGGCGGAGCCGGTCGACATCCCGGGACGCCCGTCCCTAGGTGACGTTCACCCGTACCCGATGCCAGCAGGCGCACAGGTAGCCCTTGTGGTTCCACGTCTCGTCCGGCAGCGCCGGCTGCGTCTGGCCGGCCTCGTCCCAGGCGCGCACGGCAAGCTCATGCTCGCCCGGGCACAGGTCGAGGTTCGTGCTCCAGAACGCCCACGCGAACGGCGCGTCGGCCTCGTGTTCGAGCTCGGCTTGCACCCAGGACCGGCCGCCGTTCCCGGAGACGTCGACGCGCACGATGGCTCGATCCCCGCTCACGGCGTAACCGCGGACTTGGTTGCCCCCTGGCTGGAGAATGGCCCCGCGTGCCGGCTCACAGATCGCCGCGTTCAGCGGCATCGTATCGATGGTGTGCCCATTGGCCGGATCGGCGGTCTCGGCGGTCACGTCTGCCGGGTACAGCTTGTAATCGCCGGCCTGAATTGGGTTATCCGAGGGGTGGTCCTGGACGCTCAGTCGCCGGAGCCATTTGGGGCTGCGTACGCCGGCAAAGCCCGGCACCACCGCGCGGACCGGGAAGCCATGCTCCGGGAGCAAGGCTTCACCGTTCATGGCGTAGGCCAGCAGGGTCTCGGGCGCCATGGCCTTGGCGAGTGGAACCGAGACGCCGTAGGGATGGCCTTCCACCGTGTCGTGGCTCTCGAAGGCAACATGGAGGCCCTTGCGCTCGGCGACCCCTGCCTCTCGCAGGACGTCAACCAGTCGCACCCCGGTCCATTCGGCGGTGCCGATGGCTCCGGCGTCCCACGGGTCACCGGATACCGGGGCGACTGCCCGCATGTCGGCACGGCGATTGCCGGCGCACTGCATCGTGGCCGTGACCGTGGTTTCCGGGAAGCAAGCCTGCAATTCGGATAGCGACAACTCAAGCGCGGTGCCGGTTCCGCCATCGACGGTGAGGCGCCAGGTTGCCTCGTCGAGGTCCGGTAGGTTGCCATGTGAGCGGACGTAAAAATCCTTCGCCGCCGTCCTGTAGGAGGCCCGCAATCGGTCGAGGGGCGGTTCGGCGTTGTAAGGTTGGTCGCCGTGGACGATCAGGCGTGCCTTGCGCTCGGTCAGGCTCGACATCGGAGTTCCCGTAAGGATTAGGCCACGGGTGTGAACGCACCGGCGACGGTAAGGGTCATTCAGCGGCCCAGGGGAGAGGGTTCGAACGTGGGCCGCAATCATCGCGGCACGTGGACGGGCGCTACGGACTCGACCGCTCAGTTTCCTCAAGTCATAGGCCGCATCCATTACCAACGCCATCGCCCCCGTATATGGCGATTCGCTAAGCGGGATGAGGTCGTAACGCTCGGCGATCTCCCAAGCCCAGTCGGGTATGTCATCGAAATTAAGGAGAGTCTTGTCGTTCATCGGCGTGGCTCCGTAGTGCACAACGCCCGTCGCCATGCCTGACCCTTTACGCGACCAAGTTGGGGAACAGCGCGATCATTCGAAGGCTCTGCATCCGCAATACTTAGGAAGTAAAATTTCCAAGCTTGATGCAGTAGACGCGACCCTCCTGACAGATGGCCTTTGGGGTTTTGATCGTTAGCTTCGGGGTGCGACCGCCCTCGGTCTGCGCCAAACCTGCATCACGCAGCCTCCGCATTAACGCCGCATGATCTTGGAAGGTGGACTGAAAGCGTGTTGCTGGAACCAGCAGTTCGACATCGTCGCCGTTCCGTCGGAGAAAACCAGCGACGTCTTCAAAATTGGCCGTCGACAAAGGGACGGCCAGATCAGAGACCTCGACTAGGGCAGCCCGATGAGCCTCAACGTAGGCAAGTATCGCAGCGTGTGGATCTGCAACCCGCGGCGCTTCCTTGCTTGCCGCAGCGCGCGCCACATCCTGGATCAGATGCAACGGCGAGCCCCACTCCTTCGGTAGGACGCCGAAGCGTTGAGCCAATGCGGCCGCAACCGTCGCGAGGGCGAAGCTCTTCTGCACCCGCGCCGAGCCTACCGGCACCCTGTCCTGCCGTATGTAGCTTTTAAGGCCATCTTCGATGACCTGTCTCAAGTGCGCCTCGTCACGCTCGGCTGCCCGCACGAGATGCCTGACGAATGCGCGACCGACCGTCCCCCAGCAATCGTCTGCGACTGCAACCATCGCCTCGCTTGCGGTGCGTGCGCTTTCATACCCCGGCGGCAAGAAAGCAAACCCCCCATGTGGCGCTCCCGGCGCAATGCGGATGGTAATGCGTCGAGATTGAAGGGCGCTTCGTACCTGTACGCTGCCGTTCACAAGGTCGGCGAGCGCCGTGTTCGTCGTGCTGAGCATGGCCAAGCGTGTGTGCTCGCCCTGTGCTGCGTCGCCTAATCGCCGCCGACTTCCCGTCGCAGCAACTTTGAACACCATCTGATGCGCAAAGTCCTCTCGATCCTTCTGCGATGCGCCCGCCAAATTGGCCTCGTCAAGGAAGAGGAGGCTGTCACCGTGGATGAGTTTCAGCGTATCGAGAAAATTGACCGTTAGGTCCAAGCTCTCACCGCCGCCACAGTCGCTGTCGGGATTGCCAGCCCACACCGAGGCGGCGAGCACGCCCATGCTGCTCTTGCCGGTTTCAGGATCGCCGACGATCTCCGCCTGCGAATTGATATAGCCGCGTGGTGCGAAGCGTAGCAGAGGCCCGATAAGCGCGAACGCGATGACGAAAAAGGGAAGCGGCTGCCGCGTAGCGAAGGGCGCTACGGCGATCTGCCAGTCTTCGAGCGAACCGCGCGGCGTGAACTTGGGATGCGACTCGAAGGCGACGATGACCTCACGCGTGTCGAAGCGTGGCGACGCTCGCGTTCCATCGTCGAACACGTAGAAGCCTTGCAGCCAACCCGGCCGTGCGGCGACGAGCGCCTCGCGATATTCGATACGCTCTTCGATCTGGCGCTTTAGCGCGTTCTGCGTGCCGGGCGTGAGGTGTTGAGCGCCGACCTTGGACAAGCGTGCAAATACCTCGCGCGGATCGGCGATCAGGTCGGCGACGGCGAACCAGATTGCACGTTGAGAGGTGCCGAAGCGGATCCAATGACCGCCCTGCTGATCGCGCACGGCATCGAGGATGCGCGGTGTAGCAGGAGGTATTGGCCGGTCGCGACTTAGAGGTATCGCTCGCCGGTTGGACTCCGGATTGGATCGGCGGCTCGGCGCGGCAGCCGAAAGGCGCTTCTTCGTACTCATGATGAAGTTCTCCGTGCGGATTACAACCGGTGGGTCGACGGCCGTGCTTCCCACCTTCCCACCCTTCCCACCTTGCTGAGCAACAACCAGCAATTAGCACGCAGTGTTGTTACCCCTAGGCGCAGTGTTGTTACCCCCTCGCCCATGTTCTGGCCGTTCGACCCCATCGAAGAGCCGAAACATGGCCTCTTCCACCCTGTAGATGGCACCCGTTCAGCTCACGCCCTTCACGAATAAATACAACCGCTTCATCGCTGCCGAACCGCCTTTACGCCGCGACCAGCAGTCGTGGATTACGACCAGATCGGTGAATTTCTGCCGGTCGAGCCAGAGCAGAACCTGGGTTGCGTAGGGTTCAGGGATACGCCGGGGACCACGCACGCGCTTCAGTTTCCCACCGATCTGGATGACGGGGCGGCTCGGCCAGTAGCTTTTTGCGAGGTAGCTGAGCTGGGCGACTCGGTCGCCGATACGGGAGCGCCGCACCGGTGCGGCGCCGGTCGGGGTGACCGTGTAGCCTTTGATGGTTTTCGCCCTCAGACCCTCTTGCAACGCCGCCGCCTTCGCTGCCGTCGTCACGAGGTGGAAGTGCAACTGGTAGCGGCCGGAGCTCGGTTCGAACTCGCCGTGCAACACCGCGAACAGCGGCCCTGGGACCTTAAAAACCCCCGCCCGGTTCAGATGCTGCCGGAACTGCGCCTTCAGCTTCGCCGCGTTCGTCCCATCAAGTTCGGCGGGAGTGAGCCCCCAGCCGGCGTAGATCACCGTCACGGTGCGCAGCTCAGCATCTGGGTATTCGGCGAAAGCGTCGAGCAGCGCGCCATTCAGACCTTCCCGGATCGCCCGCATCCGTAGCGATGATGCAAGGGTCGGGGGCGGGACGCTCTGCGCAACTCCACGCTCCAGGCGTTCGGCGAGACTGTCGAGAGCTACTGTGTCGAGCGTCGGGTGACCGACCCGCGGCGAGAGCTGCTTGGCCAGCCACAGGCGCGCCGCGATGTTCAACCAGTTCGTCGGGCCCGGCCGGTTCAGCACCCGGCGCATTCGTCGTGCTCGGCGCCCGTCTTCCCCAGCAGCCTTGGCCGCGGTTTCGAAGCCCTCAGGCAACCCTGCGGGCGCCGCCACGAACTGCGAAGCCGTAGTGGCCTCCTCACGATGCGGCGTGATGGGGCCTGCTCGCGTGCGCGTCGTGGCACCTATGCCCGACTGCCGCACGGCACGCCTCGCAAAATTTGAGGGCAGTATTGGCCTCGCCATCGCTGATGTCCTGATCGGAAGGCGCCGTGGTGCTCAGCACTTGAGCGTGTGCTTACGGCGCGCCGGTGTCTGCCGGTTCGGCTCAGCGATGACACGCACGTCGACGGAGGCTGCCCCAACCCGCACCTGCACCGCGTAACCTTTACCGGCTGCCGGAAGCGCGACGTTGATGCTGAGATCTGCCGCGTCTTGCTCGGCTCCGACGGGAGAGATCTCACGCGCCTCGCCAAGGCTTTTCCTGGGCTTGGAGGTCGGCGGTCCTGGCTTAGAGGTCTGCCCTGGCCCCCTGGTCGAACGAATTGCGATTGGGGCGATGTCTGATGATGCGTCTGTCGCCTCGACCCACCACGCCTCGCTCGCTCGGTTCACCGCTTCAGGTAGGTCGAACTTCCACCCCCGCTGGCTGACTCGTTGCAGACCCTCCAATGCCCGGTTCAGCACCCCTGAGCGTTCCGTTTCCCAAATGCGGGGAAAGAGCGTCCGGTCAGCTTCCTCGCTCGTGAATTGCCGCTCGAAGGGAATGACGGTGAGGCGGCGGCGGAAGCCGTACGAGGTATCGCGCAGGTAAGGTACGTCATTGCACAGGAGCAGCGGCGGCGCCCCAACTCGGAACTCGAACGCGTCCCGATGCTTCGGCTCGCCGGTGACGATCTTGGCCTCGCTGATCGTTTTCAGCATTCCATCGGGCAGGATTGTCCCGACCGCCACGTCGTCGTCGAGGAACAGAGCCTTGTCGGCCAGATGGCTGCGCATGAATCTATTGCTGGCTAGTTCACCCACCGGCATCGCTGCCACGCGCTCGCGACCGAGCAGGCGGACAAGCAAGCCGGCGAGGGCAGTTTTGCCGTCGCTACCGGCGCCCCAACCGACGAAGATCCGCGCGTCAGGTCGGGCGGGCTGCAGCAAGTAGCCGGCAAACTCGTGCCAAAAGTCGACCAGGGCGGCCGGCGCTGTCGAAGCTGAGAAGATTTCGCGTAGGGTGCGGTCGTAAAGGGGGCAGGCCGCCTTCGGGTCGTAGGCCACGTCGAGGCAGTAACACAGGCGCGAAGCCGGATTATGCGGCCGGCGTTCGACTGAACCATCGGGGGTGATCCATAATTCCCCGTTGGCGACGTTGATGATGGGGAGAGGCTCGTTAAGGCGCGAGCGATCCGGGCCGGTCGCCTGCCGCATTTTCATGAGTTCGATCACTTCACGGGTGACCGCACGAGGCCGCTGCGGGCCCTGGCCTGTCTCCACATATAAATGCCGGAGAACCATCCCGCCGAGTTCAGCTTCGGACAGGGGGATCCAGTGCGTGCCGTTGAACCGAAGAAATCCACTGTCGCTGCAGGTCAGGTGCGCGCCACGTGCAAAAATATCATCAATTACCAGCTGCCCAATGCTCAGTGCATCTAGCAGTTTATATTCTCGAACTGCCGGTCGTGTGACTGAGTAAAGCAAGGAATTGTCGCTCATGGCGCGACACCCTTCGTAGACGCAATTTGTATCGTCTCTAACGCTTCAATAAAACGCTCAAGCTCGTCCGAGCGGACAAAGGTCCGGCATCCAAGCTTCACAGCGCTTAGTTGGTGGCCCTTCAGAAGTTCATAGAAACGCGTTCGCTTGATGCCGAGGAGCGCGCAAGCCTCCGATACAGAGAGAAGCCGCACGGTAAGCGGCGGAGGAAAGCTGACGGGAGTGGCCGATAGCGAACGCATCCGGATGGTAGAGCATGCATTCGAACACTATGCCGTCTGATAGAGAAAAATCAGCTATGGCGCGCCTGTCAGACACGGCGGCGTGTTCGCGGGTTCCCTGTCACCAGCACAGACGTACTCAGATTGGCGTCTTCCAATTGTTGGAGGACGGACCTCGCCATTTCCTGGAGAGTGGCGCTTCGCGCATTGAGCTTTTCTTGGTCGGCTGGAGATACGAGTCCTTGGCTTCTCAAATAATCCTGGGCTATCTCAGACAGCTTTTTTGCTGTAGGTGGATTGCCTTTATTGTGTCCAGTTAATGAAATGTAGCGCCACATGACGGCCGGGATTTCTGCGCGTCCTTTCTCGCGATATATTTTGTAGCGGTCCAACCATTCCTGGCCTGGTATATCTTCGTAGGCAATAAGTTTGCGCAGGGCTGTTTGTGGAAAAGAAATATACAGTGGTATTGCAATTTGTCTGTCACCTATCTGATAAATCTTTTCGAGGGGCGAATCGCGTCTCAGTGGCCACGAATTATCCTCAAGATACTCGCTGGCAATGGATATTGTTGAGTCGATCCAGTCAACTCTAGAATCTGCCTCCGCTAATGTCCAGTATTCAGGCTTGATGCTAAGTTGACGTAGTCTTGGGAGGCCATCTTCGCTCCAGAGCGGATCGATCTCATCCTCTTCCGGAGCCTCTAGGCTCACATCCTCTATATCTTCCTGGCCCAACAGCGAGTGCGGAGAGGTGCGGGCCTCCAGCAATGCGGGAGCCATTATATAAACAGTTGCCCTGAACAATTGACGCTGTAGGCCTGACAGAACCTGACTTCGAACAGTCGAGGCAAGATCCTCTCCGCTACCCGCGCGATACGAAACTTCGCGATGATTCAGTTTGATGCGATCACTTTCCGTCCAATCAGTGTCATACAACAACTTTCCGACGCGATCTATGAATATTGACGCCCGTTCATGCGATTGCTCAGCAAGTACAGATTTGGGTGATAATCTGCTTCGGAAAACTGCGCGTCGTGCCATCGGCCGATCTACCCTACAATTATCTCGGGGAACTATGCATTCGGAAAAATTAGTTTCGCGCCACAGATTTTTTGCAGTTCTAGCTTAGTTGACGGTCTTGCTGGCCTGGAGCGAGAAACGCGCACCACGCTGCCATAAGCGCACGACGCTTCGCCAAGGCGTCGCCTCGTCGGTACGCCTGTTCCGCCTTGTCGCCCACGGCATGCGCAAGTGCCGCTTCCGCGACCTCTCGAGGGAACTCAGTGCAATCACCTGCCCAATCTCGGAAGGACGAGCGGAACCCGTGCGTTGTCGCTTTGACTTTCATGCGTTCAAGGAGCGCATCGAACGCACCCGTCGAGAGGTGTCGGTCGCTTCGGTGACCTTCGAATACGTAGGCCCCGCGGCGAGCCTGTCCCATCTCAGCAAGGATCGCTAGGGCACGGTCGCTGAGGGGTACGCGGTGGTCGCGCTCAGCCTTCATCCGTGCGGCGGGCACCGTCCATAGCTTGGCCGTTACATCGATTTCATCCCATCGCGCACCGACAACTTCACCAACACGGGCTGCGGTTAAGATCGCAAGCTCCAGCGCGCGCGCCGCAATCCCATCCCGGCAACGTAGATCCGCGACGAACGCCGGGACTGTCTCGTAAGCGAGCGCAGTGTGGTGCCCGCGGGTGAGCTTGCGCCGTTTAGGGAGGAGCTGATCCAAATGACCGCGCCACCGGGCCGGGTTTTCGCCTGTGCGCAGCCCCTTCGCCTTGGCGGCGTCCAACACCTTTTCAATGCGCCCGCGAACGCGCGAGGCGGTTTCTGCTTTCGTGGTCCAGATTGGTTGCAGCACGGCAAGCAGGTCGTCGGTGGTAATCGCATTGAGAGGCTTGGAGCGGAGGCTGGCAGCGTAGGTGTTAAGCGTGCTCGTCCACTGAGCGGCGTGCTTCGTGTTGCGGAAGCCCTTGGCTAACTCGGGCACGAGCTGATCCGCAAAGGCACCGAACGTCATGATTGGAGCCGCAGGTGCCCCGTTCTCTTGGCGCGCAACAATCGGGTTGAGTCCGTCGGCGAGAAGTCGCCGGGCCTCGTCGCGTTTGCGGCGGGCATCCGCAAGGGTGACGACATGTGCGCCGCCGAGCCCCATTTCGCGCTGCTTGCCGTCAAAACGAAAGAGGAAGATCCAGCGACGGGCTCCGCTGGGATCGACAATGAGGTAGAGGCCGTCGCCGTCGCCGAATCGGCCAGGACCGACCGTTTGCACAGTGCGGGCTGTGAGCTTGTTGACCGCGCGCGCCATAGTGTCCGCCAAACCCCCAGCGAATACCCTAGCAGTTGCCGCGGATCGTAGCGAACGTGGGCGGACGTCGACGAACAGCGCAGCCGCTTAACGCCTTGGTTGTAAGGCGTTTTCGCACAGGGGTGAACAGGGGCGAACAATGAGCTGGCGGAGACGGAGGGATTCGAACCCTCGATACCCATTTCTGGGTATGCTCATTTAGCAAACGAGTGCCTTCAGCCGCTCGGCCACGTCTCCGGCGTTCTGGCTCTAGAAGGTCGGCCCCGGCGGGTCAACCCGATCCTGGCGTGCCGCGGCGCGGCGGCGGCGTTCGACATGCTTGGCGATGCGCAGATGCCGCGAGATCGCGTAGTTCATCGCCGTCAGAAAGCCGTAGGTGCCCCGCACGAAATGGCGGCGGCCGAGATAGGCCTTCAGGAAGTTGCCCGGCAGCTCGACGAAGACCCGCCAGCTCGGAATCACCACCCCCCTTGCCTCCAGGTCGTCCGCCTGCTGATCCGAGTAGCGGTTGAGCTTGTCGAGCTGGTCGCCCAGCGAGCGCACCGAGAAATGGTGGATCACGCCCCTGAGCCGCCCCGCCGTCACCCCCGGTTCCAGCGCCACCCGGTCGTGGACCGGGGAGGCGGCGTAGCGGCCCCGGTCCTTCCGGTAGAGCCGCACCGGGGTCAGCGTGTAGGCGAGCGGGTGCGGGCGCGCCTCGCCCGGAAAAACCTCGGCGATGCCGATCCGCCAGGCCGGCCGACGCGGCTCTCCGGCCGCGAACAGGACGCGGATCTCCCGGGCGAGCGCCTCCGGCACCACCTCGTCGGCGTCGAGGTTCAGGAGCCAGACGTGGCGGCACTGATCCTCGGCGAAGCGCTTCTGCGGCCCGTAGCCCGGCCACGGATTGTGGATCACCCGCGCGCCGAGCGATTCCGCCAGAGCCGGGGTGCCGTCGGTCGAACCCGAATCGACCACCACGAGATCGTCGGTCAGGTCGCGCACCGCCCGGATCGTCGCGCCGATCCGGTCCGCCTCGTTGTGGGCGATCAGGAAGATCGACAGGGGGAGGGGCCCCGCAGCCCCCGCAGCCGGCAGGCCCCGTAACGGGCCGCTCACGCCAGCCAGTCCGGGACCCGGTCGAGGGCAATCAGCGCGTCGACGTCGAGGCGCGGCCGCACTACGGCCGCCCGCTCGCCCCGCACCAGAACCTCCGGCACCAGGGGCCGCGTGTTGTAGGTGCAGGACTGGACCGCCCCATAGGCGCCCGCGCTCATCACGGCGATCAGGTCGCCGGCCTTCACCTCCGGCATCTCGCGGTTGAGGGCGAGGTAGTCGCCGCTCTCGCAGACCGGACCGACCACATCGGCCACGATCCGTTTGGCGTCCGGCCCCGGCTCGGCCGCGGGGCGCAGGCCGTGATAGGCCTCGTACAGGGTCGGGCGGATCAGGTCGTTCATCGCCGCATCGACGATCACGAAGGTGCGCCCCGCGCTGTGCTTCACGTACAGCACCCGGGTCATCAGGATCCCGGCATTGCCGACGATCATCCGGCCGATCTCGAACACTGGCCGCAGGCCGAGCGGCGCGAAATGCGGCCGCAGGGTCGCCGCCAGGGCGGCTGGGTCCGGGGGCGGGGCGTTGTCGTCCCGGTAGGGGATGCCGAGGCCGCCGCCGAAATCGATGTGGCGCAGGGGATGGCCCGACGCCATCAGCTCCCGGGCGAGGCCGGCGAGCAGCCGGGCCGCATCGGCGAAGGGCGCCAGATCGGTGATCTGGCTGCCGATATGCATGTCGACCCCGTGCACCGCGAGGCCGGGCAGGGCGGCCGCCGTGGCATAGACCGCCGGGGCCCGGGTGATCGGGATGCCGAACTTGTTCTCGTACTTGCCGGTGGAGATCTTGGCATGGGTGCCGGCGTCCACGTCCGGGTTCACCCGGATCGAGATCGGCGCCGTGAGGCCGAGCCCCGTCGCAGTCTCGGAGAGAACCGCGAGTTCCGGCTCGCTCTCGACGTTGAAGCAGAAGATCCCGGCCTTCAGCGCCGCCTCCATCTCGGCGCGGGTCTTGCCCACCCCGGAAAAGACGATCTTGCCCGGGTCGACCCCAGCCGCCAGCGCTCGCTGCAGCTCGCCCCCCGAGACGATGTCCATCCCGGCGCCCTTCGCCGCCAGGGTCCGCAGCACGGCCTGGTTCGAGTTCGCCTTCATGGCGAAGCAGACCAGCGCGTCGTCCCCCGCGAAGGCCTCGGCGAAGACGCGGTAATGCCGCTCCAGGGTCGCGGTGCTGTAGCAGTAGAACGGCGTGCCGACCTCCGCGGCGAGGCCCGTCAGATCGACGTCCTCGGCGTGCAGCCGGCCCTCGCGGTATTGGAAATGGTGCATCTCGGCCGTGTCTCGTCTGGCGCCGGGGCGGGCTGTCTCCCGTGAAACATCCGTCCGCCCGGTGCGGCGTCCCGGTCCACCCTCTGGCGCATCCTCGTCTTCCGAAAGCCGGAAGCTACCCTCGGGACGATGCTCTACAGCAGCGGATCCAGAATGAAAGGTTCCTTCGGGACGCGGTAGCCCCGCCGCGCGCCGCGGCTGGTCTGTACGGGCGCATCGGTTCCGCCCGGCGGCACCGCCGCCACGGACAGCTCGTCCCCGGCGCGCACGGAAGCCGGGTCCGGCTCCGGCGCGCCGCCGCCGAGGCCGACCGAGACCGGCAGGGTGCGGCGGCCGTTCACCGTATCCGAACCCGCCTGCGCGGAGGGGGCTGCCACGGGGGCCGAGGTCTGGGGCGGTTCCAGGGCGCCGCGCCGCCCGCAGGCGGAGACCGCTAGGGCGACGAGGCCGGACGCGGCGAGGAGCTTCAGGGCGGAGTTCGACAGCATCGCGCGAGGGTCCGGCGGGCTCGGCACCGGCACGCAGGGCGCCGGCGGGAACCCGACCTTAGCCGTTGCCGCGCGGCGGCGCGAGCGCGCCGCCGCAACAGGGCAGAAGCGTCGGCCTCAGCCGCGGCGGTCCTTGCTGTCCCGTGCGCCCTGCCGGCCCTTGGCCGGGCTGTTCTGACCCTGCTCGGCCTCGTAGGCGTCGATCGCGCGGCGGCAGTTCTCGCTGAGCTTCTTCCAGTTCTTCTGGAAGCAGGCATCGGTGGCCGGATCGTCGGGGGCCAGATTGCCGCAATAGGTCAGGTAGTCGCCGGTGCAGTACTTCTTGAGGGTCTCGTTGCCGCGCTTCGTCTGCTGCGCCGCCGCCGGCAGCGTCAGGGCAGTGGCCGCCGCGAGGGCGAGGACGATTGGCTTCAGGCGCATGGGTATCCGTACCATCTGTCGGAATAGGAGAAGTGCAGAACGCGTCGGCGCTGCGATGGGGCCTTCGCGTGGTCGAAACAAGGCGGCCAATGCAGGTTTCCGCGTCGGGCGCGGCGGGAAAACCCGCTCAAACCCGCTCGGGCTGCGCGACCGGATAGGCGGCCCGGGGCATCCGGCCCTGGCTCGTCAGGGCATCGGCCACCTCGGCGATTCGGAGGCGCAGCTCTGCGTTCTCCCGCTCGATGCCGGCGTGACGCTCCGATTGCCGGTCCGCCACCGTCAGGGCCAGCGCTTCCTCGGCCGCCCTCAGGCTCGCGCGCAGGTCGTCGCGCTCGGCCGCAACGGCCGCGGCATCCGGGATGCCCGCCGGATCCGTCGTCGAATCGGTCGCCTGCCGCAGCCCCAGGAGCGTGTCGAGGAGGTCGGCATGGGCCTCCTCCAGGGCCTGGAGCGTGGCGAGGCTGGCGGTGCCGTCCTCGCGGGCGAGGGCGAGCTCGGTCTCGAGCTCCCGGGTCTTGGCCTGGACCTGGGCGATCTCGGCGTCCCGGGCCGCGACGTCGCGGGCCAGCGCGGCGACCCGCATCGTCCCGGCGCCGAGCGCGGCCATCTCGGCCTGGCGCTTCGCTTCCGCCGTCTCCACCCGGCGCTCCAGGCGGCGCTGCTGGACGGCGAACTGCGCGCGCAGGAAGTCGCGCTCGGCAGCGACCTCGGCCGGGGACAGGGGCAGACGCGCCTCCACGCGCCGCCGCGCCAACCGCGCGGCGCGGGCGTTGAGCGCCGGCAGCAGCAGGAGGCCGCACAGGCTCGCCGCCAGGAAGCCCAGCGCGAAGATCATCACCGCTTCGATCACGAGGGAACAGCCCGCGCATCCGGCCGGACAACCCGACCCGCCTCTACTCTAGCCCAGGTTGATCGGAAGGGGGAAATCCGATCCTCCAACCGATCAGAACGGGTTCCAGGTCGGCTCTCGGGTGAATTTCAGATAGCCGACATTGATACCCAGCCGCGCGCCCACGCCGCTGCGGATCGGAACCACGATGATCCGGTCGTTGACCACTGCGGTCATGCCGAAGCCGCCGACCAGATAGGCCGAACCGTCGACGCCGCCGAAGCGGCGGTACAGGTCGCGCACGTTCGGCAGATTGTAGACCAGCATCATGGTGCGCGCGCCGTCGCCGCCGACGTCGAAGCCGACCGACGGCCCCTGCCAGTAGATGCGCCGCTGGCCGGCATTGCGGGTGTAGAGGGTGCCCTCACCGTAGCGGACACCGGCCACCACCGCGCCGCCGCCCTCCTGACCGAGGATGTAGCCGTTCGGCTCACCCCAGCGCCGGCCCGCCTCCTCGACGGTCAGCGCGAGCCCGCGGGAGACCGAGCCGAAGAACCGGTGGCCCGATTCGACGATCTCTCCCGGGCGGAAGGTCTCGGGGGTGTCGGCATCCTCGCCGCGCGCCAGGGCGGCCCCCGGTAGGCCGAGGGCGGTGCCGAAGGGGGCGCCGAGCGCCAGGGCGAGGCCCGCGCGCAGCAGGTGTCGGCGGTCGGGGCCGCGATCGTCTCGTGCCGTCATCATTGTCTCCTCGCCCGGTTCGATTAACGGTTCGTGCGATGGACCTGTGCCGCTTTCGTCCCGCCGGGCCGGCACCGGCTGCGGCCCGGGAACCCTCATCCGTCCGGGCCTCACGTCCCGCTCCGGCGCGGGTGGATGAGTCGGACCAGCTTCCGGGGGAATTCGCAAGATGTGGTTAACGCGTCCCGATCCCGCACCCCGGGCCCTATGCCGGCCGGGTTTGGCCGGCGCGCTCGCCGTCTGCGCGGCCCTCGCCGGGCCGGCAGCGGGCCAGCCGGCGAGCAATCCGGTGGGCGAGCCGGCGGGCACGACGATCGCGCTGCTGACGCTCAACGGCTTCGATCCCGTCAGCTACTTCCTGGCGGGTGGGCCGCTCGCCGGGACGGGGCGGTTCGAGCTGACCTGGGGCGGACAGGTCTGGCGCTTCGCCAACGGTGCCAACCGCGAGGCCTTCCGGGACGATCCGGCCGCCTACGCCCCGCGGCTCGGCGGCTACGACGCTGCTGGGGTCCTGGAGGGCCGGCTGGTGGATGCCGACCCGCTGATCTTCGCGGTGCTCGGCGAGCGGCTCTACCTGTTCCGGGATGCGGGGCGCCGCGCCCGGTTCCTGGCCGATCCCGGCCTCGCCGGGCGGGCGGAGGTGGCTTGGCCGGGTCTACAGGGCCTGCTGGACCGGCCGCCTACGACGCCGCGGTGAGGGGCGCCGGTCGTGCTGGGCTACGGGTCCCGCAGGCGCCGGGGAGGGCGAGGCATGGGGCCAGGGAAGGGTCGCCCAGGGCCGCGAAGGGCCCGTTGCGGTGGTCCGGCCCGTGCTGCCCGTAGCGGATCGGGCCGCCCCCCGGCACCACCACGCAGCCCCCGGCGGCCGCCACGATATGATCGCCGGCCGCCGTGTCCCATTCCATGGTCGGGCCGCAGCGCACGTAGATGTCCGCCTCGCCGGCCGCGATCAGACCGAATTTGAGGGCCGAGCCGACCTGGCGCGTCTCCAGCACGGGGAGGGCCGAGAGGCAGATCGCGGTCTCGGCGTCGCCGTGTCGGCGGCTGCCGAGCGCCAGGAGGCCGGCCGCCGGCACCGCGCGGACCTGCACCGGCCGCCCGGCGCCGGGCCGTCCCGCCGTCACCGGGGCCTCGACGGCCTTCGTCCCCGCCCACCAGACCCGATTGAGACCGGGCGCCGCCAGGGCCGCCGCCACCGGGCGCTCGCCCGCCACCAGGGCGATGTTGACCGAGTAATCCGGCGTCCCGGCCAGGAAATCGCGGGTGCCGTCCAGGGGATCGACCAGGAAGAAGGTCTCGGCGGGCCGCAGCGTGCCGCCCGGCGCCGCGGCCGCGCGCTCCTCGGCCACGACTGCGATGCCGGGGAATCGCTCGGCCAGGGCGGCGACGATCAGATCCTCGGACTCGACGTCGGCGGCGCTCGACGGGGTCCCGTCAGGCTTCAGGGCGTGGGGGCAGGGGGCCCGGTGATAGCGGCGCAGGATCTCGCCCGCCGCGCAGGCGATCTCGGCGAGCGCCGCGGCAATCCGCTCGCGCTCAGGTCCCGAGATCGTCGCCGCGCCCGTCATGGTCCCTCCCAAGACTCTCTTGAATGCCCGAGCGGGGGAGGGATGTCGACCTGTTCCGGTGCTGGACGCGCTCAGGCCTTCGGGTCCTGACCGTGGTGGCCCCCCTCCCGGATCCCACCGCGTCCGCTTTCGCCAGCAACCGAAGGCCGGATCGCTCCGAGTTCGGCGAAGCAGGGGGCGATAAATGCCAGGCAAAAAAAACGCAGTCGGCAGATCACCGGCTCTGTGCAAAATTTTAAACTTTGCGTGTGATCAGGCTAAAATTAAGAACGACTTAAACTAGACCTTGGTCGGTGCTGCAATGATCCGTGCAATATTATTTTTATTGCTGACATCGCATTTTATATTAGCGGAGAAATACTCTCACGCAGCGGATCCCGATGAGCTAAAATCGCAATATCGGAGACCGACAACTGTCCCATTTCCCGCGAAGGCGCCGTTCTCGCCGCAGATGGCGACCCTCGGCAAGATGCTGTTCTTCGACCCCCGCTTGAGCGGGATGCAGAATCTGAGCTGCGCGAGCTGCCACAACCCGTCCTTCGGGTTCGAGGTGCCGGTCCCCCGCCCGATCGGCGCGGCCAACACGCCGCTCGGGCGCAAGGCGCCGACGTTGCTCAACGCCGCCTGGATTCCGAAGCTGTTCTGGGACGGGCGCGCCCCCGATCTCGAGAGCCAGGCGCTGGGCCCGATCACCGCCCCGGCGGAGATGAACGGCGACATCCCGGTGATCGTCGCGCGCCTGAAGGCCACGCCGGACTACGCGCGCTGGTTCCGCACCCTGTTCCCCGCGGACGGGGTCACGCAGGAGAATATCCTCACCGCCATCGCCACCTATGAGCGGACGGTCGTGGCGGGATGGGCTCCCTTCGATCGCTGGATCGAGGGGGATGCAGGAGCGATCTCGCCCGCCGCGCAGCGGGGCTTCGTCCTGTTCAACGGCAAGGCCGGTTGCGCGAGCTGCCACACCGGCTGGAACTTCAGCGACAACAAGTTCCACGATCTCGGCATCCCCACGGAGGATATCGGCCGCGCCGCCTTCGAGCCCGACAATCCCCTGGCGCAATACGCGTTCAAGACGCCGGGCCTGCGCAACCTGACCTACCGCGCGCCGTTCGGGCATGCCGGCCAGTTCGCGACGCTGGAGGACATCATCACCTTCTACGAGACCGGCGGCCTCCCGCGGCCCTCGAAATCGCCGCTGATGCGCCCCCTCGCCCTCACCGCGGAGGACCGCACGGACCTGATCGCGTTCCTGCGGGCGCTGACCGCGGAGCAGACGCGCACCGCCCTTCCGAATCTTCCGAACTGACCCGGGATCGCGCCAGCACCATGTCGATCCGTCTCAAAATCCTCCTGCCGCTCCTTGGCTTCACGCTCCTGGCCGGCCTGCTGGCCGGCGTCACCGGCCTCGTCGGCCTCAAGGCCCTGGCCGACCTGTCGGCGCTCGCCGAACGCAGCGCCGCGGCGACCGAGGCGAGCCAGGCGGCCCGCGACCAGTTCCGCCGGGCGGAGGATCTGGTCGCGCGCGTCGGCGCGATGACCGATATCCTCGATCTGGCGCCGATCACCGCCGATTTCACCGCGTCGAGCGACCGCGTGGCGGCCCTGCTCGGGCAGATCCGGCGCGCCGCCCTGTCGGAGCCCATGCTGCGCCTCTCGGAAGAGATGGAAACCGAGGCCCGGCGCTGGCGCGGGGATGCCGAGATCCTGCTTGGCCTCCGCTCCGGGGCCGAGATTCCCACCCCCGAACGGATGACCAGTCAGGGCCGCCAGCTGCAGCAGCGTTTCGACGCCGCGGTGGCTCTGGCCGCGACGGAAGCGCGGTCTCAGATGCAGGCGACCCGGGAGGCGACCACCCGGACGATCTGGGTGATGCTCGGCCTCGCGGGGGCCGTGGTCCTCGTGAGTGCGCTCACGGCCTGGTGGCTAGCCGGCAGCCTGAGCCGCCCCCTCGTGCGTCTGACCGCCGAGACCGCCCGCCTGGCGACCGGCGATACCGATGTCGCCTTCGCGGCGGCTGGCCGCCGGGACGAGATCGGCGCCATCGCCCGCGCCGTTGTGGCGATCCGCGACCTGTCGGTGGCGGAGGCAGGCCAGCGGTTCGAGCGCGCGCAAGCCGATCGTGTCCGCGCGGAGCAGGCGCGCCGCACGATGCTGCACGACCTCGCCGACGGGTTCGAACGCTCGATCGGCGGGATCGTGGCCCATGTGGGACGGGCCGTGACCGACCTGCAGGTCTCCTCGGGCACGATGCGCCAGGCCGCGGAGGGGACGGCCCTGCGCTCGACCAGCGCGGCCGGCGCCGCACGGCAGACCGCCGGCAATGTCGACACGGTGGCAACGGCGGCCGGGGATCTCGGCACCCGGGCCGAGGTGATCGGCCGGCAGGTCGTCGAGGCGGCGGGGATGTCGTCGGCCGCGATCGAGGCCGCGTCCCGCACCGGGGAGATCATGGCCGGCCTGTCGGCTGCCGCGAACCGGATCGGCGACGTGGTCGGCCTCGTCTCCGACATCGCGGCGCGGACGAACCTGCTCGCGCTCAATGCCACGATCGAGGCGGCGCGCGCCGGCGAGGCCGGGCGGGGCTTCGCCGTGGTGGCCTCCGAGGTGAAGGATCTGGCGGGCCAGACGGCCCGGGCGACCGACGAGATCGGCGGCCAGATCGAGGCGATCCGGACGGCCGCCGCGGAAGCGGATCGGGCGCTCCAGGACGTCAACGGTCAGATCCACGCGATGGGCGGGGTGACGGCGCACATCGCCGACGCGATCGCGCAGCAGGGTGCGACCACCCGGGCGATCGCCAGCAGCCTGGACGAGGCCGCAGCGGGCGTCGGGCGGGTGACGGCCGACATCACGGAGGTCGCCCGGTCCGCGGAGGCGGCGGGGCACGCCGTCCTGGCCTTCGCGACGGCCTCCGACGAACTGGCGGGTCAATCCCGGACGCTGAGCGCCGAGGTGGCGCAGTTCCTCCGCAACGTGCGGTCCGCCTGACCCGCGCCGGGACCGTATCGCCTGCCGGTCCTGACCTATCGGCGCGCCGTCACGGACCGCCGGATCCGCGCCTGCAGGGCCTGGCTCCGGCGCCGGTGGCGGCGCAGCTCCGCGGCGAGGCTGCGCGCGTCCGGCAGGCCCAGGGCCATGGCGATCTGCCGGGCGGCCGTCTCGGACGGCTCCCCGGCGGGATCGGCCATCACCAGCCGCTGCCATTGATAGACCGCGTCGAGGAACCCGTAGGTCTCGGCCAGCGCCTCGGCCGCTTCGTCCGGCAGCAGCCCGCGCGCCGCCGCCCCGCGGAAGAGGGCCTCCGCGCCGAGCCCGATGCCGTCCGGCCAGTCGTGCGCGTGACTCAGCACAATGGCCTGGGCCAGGAAATCGAGGTCGAACAGGGCGCCGGGGGCGAGCTTCAGGTCGTAGGGGCCGGCATGGCCGCGCTCTTGGGCGACGAGCGCCCGCATCGCCCCCGCCTCGGCGCAGACTTCAGCCGGCGCGCGCGGTTGAGACAGGATCGCGGCGATCCCGGCCATGACGGCCGCCCCCAGGGTGGCGTCCCCCGCCACGATCCGGGCCCGGGCCAGAGCCATGTGCTCCCACAGCTCCGCCGCCTCGCGGTGATAGGTGGTGAAGCCGGTCAGCTGCACGGCGGGCGGGCTGTGGCTGCCGTAGGGACGCAGGCGCAGATCGACCGCGTAGAGCCGGCCGCGCCGGGTCGCCGTGGTGAGCGCCGCGGTGAGGCGCTGCGCCAGACGGTTGTAGGCCACGACCGCATCGAGGGGGCGCCGGCCGTCGCTGGTCCGGTCCTCGGGATCGAAATCGTAGAGGAACACGAGGTCGAGATCGGATTCGGCGCTGAGCTGGCGCGATCCGAGTCGGCCGAGCGCCAGGACGCAGCAGCGCCCGTTCGGCACCGCGCCGTGATCTTTCACGAAGCGGCGCGCCTCCGCCTCCAGGCTCAGCGCCACCGTGGCGTCGGCGATCGCCGCGTAGGCCTCTCCGGCCTGTCGGGGCGTCAGGATGCCCGAGAGCAGGCGCGCGCCGGTCACGAAGGTCATCTGCCGGGTGGCGTCCCGGCAGCGATCCAGGAACTCCTCGTGGCTCGCCGGCTGGCCGACCAGGGCCCGGTACTGGGCGCGCACCGCCTCCGGATCCGAATCCGGCGTGACGAAATCCGGGTCCAGCACGGTGTCGAGGACGTGCGGGCTCAGGCCCACGATGTCGGCAAGCCGCGGCGCCGTGCCCAGGATGTCGGCAAACAGCAGGCGCAGCCGCTCGTGGGCGCGCAGGATCGCCAGCAATTCCGCCACGGCCGGCATCCGCGCGAAGGCCCGGTCGAGGGCGAGCAAGGCCGCGTCCGGGTCGGCGGTACCGCCGAGCGCCCGTAGCAGCGCCGGCAGCATCTCGGCCAGGATCTCCCGGGCTCGGCCGGTCCGCAGGGCCGGGCGGCGGCCGCGGTGCCAGCCCTGCACGGTCTCCCAGGCGCGCTCCGGCTCGCGGAACCCGAAGGCCGCGAGCCGCGCCAGGGTTTCGGGCTCCGGCGTCTCACCCTCGCCGAAGACGAGGCCCGCCTCGGCGGCGGGATCCTCCGCCTCGAACAGCAGGGCGTAATGGGCCTGGACCCGGCCGGCCTGGTGCAGGAACACCGCCTCGAAGGACGCCAGATCCGGGAATCCCGCGAACAGGGCGAGCCCGGTCAGCGCCTCGGTGCCGGTCGGCAGGCGCTGGGTCTGCTCGTCGCGGACCATCTGGATGCGGTGCTCCAGGGTGCGCAGGAAGCCGTAGGCCTCGGTCAACTCGTCCCGGGCGCGTCCGTCGATCCAGCCCGCCGCCGCGAGGCCGTCCAGCATCGCCACGGTGGAGCGGCCCCGCAGGGCGGGCTTGCGGCCGCCGAAGACGAGCTGCTGCGTCTGGACGAAGAACTCGATCTCCCGGATGCCGCCGCGGCCGATCTTGATGTCGTGGCCGGCGACCGCGATGGTCTCGTGGCCGCGGACCATGTGGATCTGCCGCTTGAGGGCGTGGATCTCGGCGATCGCCGGAAAGTCGAAGTGCCGCCGCCAGATGAACGGCGCGAGTTCGGCGAGGAACGCTTCGCCGGCCGGGATGTCGCCCGCGATCGGGCGGGCCTTGATGAAGGCGGCGCGTTCCCAGTTCTGGCCCAGCGTCTGGTAATAGTCGAAGGCGAAGCCCGTGGAGAGGGCCACCGCGGTGGAGCCCGGGTCCGGCCGCAACCGGTAGTCGATGCGGTGGACGTAGCCCTCCGCGCTCCGGTCGGACAGGAGCTTCACCAGCCCCTGCGCCAGCTTGACGAAGAACGGTTTGGGATCGCCGCCGGTCGCGGCCTCCGCGGCAGCGTTCTCGTAGAAGATCACGAGATCGATATCGCTGGAATAGTTCAGCTCGCCGCCGCCGAGCTTGCCGAGCCCGAGGACGATCAGCCCCGATCCGGCCTGCGGCGCGTCCGGATCCGGCGGGTGGAAGCGGCCGGCCGCCATACCCTGCCGCAGCAGCGCCTCGGTGGCCGCGCTCACCGAGGCGTCGGCGAAATCGGACAGTGCCCGGGTCACGGCCGCGACATCCCAGCAGCCGCCGAGATCGGCGAGCGCCACGAGGAGCGCGTGCGCCTCCCGGTTGGCGCGCAGTTGCCGGCCCACCTCCGCGAGGTCGGGATTCGGCCCGCAGGCGGCTCCGACCGTGCGCTGGCGGGCGATGATGTCCCGGCTCGCCACGTCCGGCGGCTGCTCCAGCAGGGCGACCAAGCGCTCCGGTGCCCGCCGGCAAGCCTGCCAGAGGAAGGGGGAGTGGTCGGCGAGACCCAGGAGCAGATCGCAGCAGGCGGGCGTCAGGAAGCCCGCGGGCAAGGCGGGCGCGATCTCGGCGAGCCGGGCCTGCGCGGTGTCCGGATCCGCGACGCGAAGGCGGGGGTGGAGCGTGTCGCGCAGGGAGGCGGTCAGCATGGGGCGGGTTCAGGGCGTTCGCGATCCGCCGCGGCCGGACCCGCGGACCATGGGGCTAACCCGGAGGCCGACGTCGCGTTTCATGGTGCGTCTCACGCCGCCTCCTCCCTGGGTGGGGCCGCGAATCGCGTTGCCGAGTCGAGGCTTCGATCGTCGATCCGTCAATCCCGGTAACGCTTTTCAAAGGCCGGCGTGGCGTTTATCCGTGCGGACCGGTCGTCGCCCCCGGTCCGGCCCGCCGCGCGCGGATTCTTCTGGGCGACGTGTACGCCGGATGCGGCGGTCGACGAACGGCCGCCCGTCGGGGCCCCGGCCCGCAGACGCCCGAACCAGATCCCCCCGGAGCGCACCATGTCGTCCCCGAACTCGCCGACCCTGACCCTCGACGGCCTCGACCTCGCCGCCCTTCTCTGCTCCCGCGTCTGCCACGACGTGATCAGCCCCGTCGGCGCGATCGTGAACGGGCTGGAAGTCCTGGAGGATGACGAGGACGAATCGATGCGCACCTTTGCGCTGGAGCTGATCGGCAAGAGCGCCCGGCAGGCCTCGGCACGGCTGAAATTCGCCCGGATCGCCTTCGGGGCCGCGGGATCGGCCGGCGCGTCGATCGATCTGGCCGACGCTGAGGGCGTGGCCAAGGGGATGTTCTCGGACGACAAGACCAAGCTGACCTGGAGCGCCCCGCAGGCGCTGTTTCCAAAGAACAAGGTCAAGCTGCTGCTCAACCTCGTGATGATCGCCACGACCGCGATTCCGCGGGGCGGCGTGATCGATGTCGTGGCCTCGGGCGACGGCGAGGCGCCCACCTTCGTGCTCAAGTCCAAGGGCTCGCACGCCCGCATCCCCCCGCACGTGGAGGAGCTGATGGCCGGCAGCCCCGAGAGCGGCACCGTCGATGCCCATGGCATCCTGCCGTTCTATGCCGGTCTCGTGGCGCGGGCCGCCGCCATGAGTGTTCGATTCGCCATTCAGGATGATGAGGTGACAATCACGGCCGCGCCGACAGTGATCGAAGGATCGGACGAGGACCCCGGAGAGGCTTCGGACACGGCGCTCGCGTAAAATTCTGAAAAACTTCGGCGCGGGGATGGAATCGAAACGCTTCCCTAACCGCGCCCGAGTAAGTACGGTGCGCGAGACTTTCTCCCGGTTACGAGTAGCGCCTATGGACGACCTGCTTCGCGAGTTCCTGACAGAGAGCGGCGAGCATCTCGATACGGTTGATGCAGAGCTCGTCCGGTTTGAGCAGGACCCGAATAACGAGACGATTCTTCGGAACATCTTCCGGCTCGTCCACACGATCAAAGGAACTTGCGGGTTTCTCGGTCTTCCCCGTCTCGAAGCCTTGGCGCACGCGGCCGAGACCTTGATGGGGCGGTTCCGCGATGGCCTGCCCGCCACCTCCGCCTCGGTCACGCTGATTCTGCTGACGCTGGACCGGCTGAAGGAGATCCTGGCCGACCTGGAGGCCACCGGTACCGAGCCCGCGGGGTCGGACGATGACCTCATCTCGGCCCTGGAGCGCATGGCTGAGGGCTCGCCCGAGGCGGCGCCGGCGGCCCCGCCGCCCCCGCCGGAGCCGGTGCTGCCCGAGCCGGTGGCCCGCGAGCTGAAGCCCGGTGAAGTCTCCCTCGATGAGCTTGAGGCCGCCTTCCTGGCGGCGCCCGGACCGGACGAGGCGGACCATGCCGCCCCCCCGGTCGCAGCCGCTCCCGCTCCCCCGGTCGCTCCGGCCGCCGCCCCCGCCGTGAGCGAGGTCGCCCGGGTGGAGGCCGCCGAGCCCGCCCGCGCCGAGAAGGCCGATGGCGCCGAGGGCGAGGCCGCCGCCACGGGAGAGGCGTCCGCGGCCTCCAAGAATCAGACGATCCGGGTGAGCGTCGACACGCTCGAGCACCTGATGACGATGGTCTCGGAACTGGTGCTGACCCGCAACCAGCTCCTGGAGATCGCCCGCCGTCACGAGGATTCGAGCTACAAGGTCCCGCTGCAGCGCCTGTCGCACGTCACCGCCGAGCTTCAGGACGGCGTGATGAAGACCCGCATGCAGCCGATCGGCAACGCGTGGCAGAAGCTGCCGCGGGTCGTGCGCGACCTCTCGGCCGAACTCGGCAAGCAGATCGACCTCGTGATGGTCGGCGCCGAGACCGAACTCGACCGGCAGGTCCTTGAGGTCATCAAGGACCCGCTGACCCATATGGTCCGCAACTCGGCCGATCACGGCCTCGAATCGACCGCCGAGCGCGTGGCGGCGGGCAAGCCCGCCCGCGGCACGATCCGGCTCGCTGCCTACCACGAGGGCGGCACGATCACGATCGAGATCGCCGACGACGGCAAGGGCCTGAACCTCGCGGCGATCCGCCAGAAGGCGGTGCAGCGCGGCCTCGCCTCCCAGGCCGATGTCGACCGGATGACCGACGCGCAGGTCGCCAAGTTCATCTTCGATGCGGGCTTCTCCACGGCGGCGGCGGTCACCTCGGTCTCGGGCCGCGGCGTCGGCATGGACGTGGTCAAGACCAACATCGAGACCATCGGCGGCCTGATCGACATCGCCACCACGGCGGGCCGCGGCACCACCTTCACCATCAAGATCCCGCTGACGCTGGCCATCGTGGCCGCCCTGATCGTGCGGGCCGGCGAGCATCGCTTCGCCCTGCCGCAGGTGGCGGTGCTGGAGCTGGTGCGGGTCGATGCGGGCGCGCAAAGGGTCGAGCGGATCAATGGCGCGCCGGTGCTGCGCCTGCGCGAGCGGCTGCTGCCGATCGTCTCGCTCACCGGACTGCTCGGGCAGTCGGAGGCGGGCGCCGAGACCGAGCAGGCCGGCTTCGTGGTGGTCGCCCAGGTCGGGCGGGAGCGCTTCGGCATCCTCGTCGACGAGGTCTTCCACACGGAGGAGATCGTCGTGAAGCCGATGTCGGTGAAGCTGCGGCACATCCCGATGTTTGCCGGCAACACGATCCTGGGCGACGGCGCGGTGGTGCTGATCGTGGATCCGAACGGCGTCGCCCGGCAGGTGGCGCAGGGCGTCCAGGGCAGCGGCGGCCATGTGGAGGCCGACGACGAGGCGGCGAACGAGGTGGCCGATTCCAAGACCACGCTCCTGGTGTTCAAGGGCGGCCAGGGCAGCTTCAAGGCGGTGCCGCTGTCGCTGGTCACCCGCCTCGAAGAGATCGAGTGCGCCAAGGTCGAGTGGCTCGGCGGCCGCGCGCTGATCCAGTACCGCGGGCGCCTGATGCCGCTCGTGCCGGCCGACCCGGCGATCGCGATCAAGTCGGAGGGGACCCAGGCCCTGGTGGTGTTCTCCGACGGCGAGCGCGCCATGGGCCTCGTGGTCGACGAGATCGTCGACATCGTCGAGGAGCGCCTCGACATCGAGATCGCGGCCGACCGGTCGGACCTGATCGGCTCGG